>FWPU01002043.1_pt1 | contig 57760 bp, 34 predicted proteins | sample 2228361 | NCBI WGS metagenome assembly FWPU01 (sample SAMEA103939777, study PRJEB20133) | metagenome | reverse complement strand
CTGAACAACCGCATACGCCCATTCGCCCCGTGCCCCGGCCCACAACCCTTCAACCTGCTACCGTTCACCCTGCAACCTCCACGACCCGGCACACGTGCACGCGGTGCCCCCCCTGACGATGCTCTTGACAAAGGGATCGCCTGGAGATGCAAGAGCCGAGGACAACGATGAAAGTCAAAGGGGCTGGTTGCCATACCGGCATTGCGGAGCGCCGGGATGGGAGGGGATAGGGAATGGAACTGGGTCTGGGAGCCAATCCGAACTCCCGATCTCTCCGATGGGTGGGGGACACACCCAACGGCTCACCCGCGCTTGCCAGCCACGGCCAAACCTGATAAGATACCGGCAGAACCTTGCCGGGGAGCGGTCCCCGGAGTGGATTTCGGACGGTGTCAATGTCGGACAAACCGGAGCAGATTGAGGCGGCCCTGGCCGCGCTGATTGACCCCTGGCTGGAGCACATGCGCTGGCGGGCCGACTTGGCCGAGTGGCGGGAGCGGCGCATCCACCAGGAGCGCTACCAGGGGGAGAAGGTGGCCCGCGTGCACGATTGCCTGGGACCGCCGGCCGGCCGCCATATTCTTGACCTGGGTGCGGGGATGGGCGGCTTTGCCGTGGCCCTGGCCCGGGAGGGGGCGCGGGCCGTCGCCCTGGAGTTCAACGCCGCCTATTGCCGCATCATCCGCCTGCGCGGCCGGCGCTACGACCTGGATATGCCCGTGGCCCGGGGGATGGGCGAGGCCCTGCCCTTCCCCGAGGGCACCTTCGACCTGGTCTGCGCCTGGGACGTCCTGGAGCACGTCCAGGAACCCCGCGCCCTGCTCCGGGAAGCGCACCGAGTGCTGCGACCGGACGGGGCCTTTTTGCTCACCGTGATCAACCGGCGGGCCTTTCGCGACCCCCACTACCACCTTCCCCTGCTCAACTGGTTGCCCCGCCCCTGGGCCGAGGCCTGGATTCGCCGGGCCCACCGGGGTAAAGCAGGGGCCGCCTTGGCCGACCGCCAGGCCCTCTCCGAGATGCACTACTTTACCTTCCCCGCCTTTCGCCGCCTGGCCGAACAGGCCGGCTTTGGGGTGGAGGACCTGACGGAGAAGCGCCTCCGCCAGGGGACCCTGCACAGCCGCCGGCCGGCCCGCCGCCTCCTCCGCCGCTTCCTCCGCCTCCTGCGGCTGGAACTGCCCGCCTACCGACTGGCCCGGGCGCTCTACCTTTCTTTCTTTGAGGTGTCCCTGTGGAAAGAGAACTCGCCGGCCTCCGCGTCGCCCTCTACAACCTGACCACCACGACCAAGACGGGCGGGGTGGAGACCTTTGTCTGGGAACTGGGCCGGGAACTGCACCGGCGCGGCCTGGAGGTGCACCTGATCGCCGGCCGCAGCAACCGGCCGGACCGCTACCCCGGCCTGACCGTGCTGCGCTACCCCTTTGTGGACCGGGCCGTTTTCCGCCGTCTGCCGGGCCTGCGGCGGGCCTATGCCCTCACCAAACTGCTGGAGCGACTGACCTTTGCTCTGCCCTCCCTGCCGCTGCTCCTGCGCCGGCGCTACGACATCCTCCACATCCAAAAACCCTACGACCTGCCGGTGGCCCTGCTGGCGCGGGCCCTGGTCGGCAGTCGGGTCGTCCTGGGTTGCCACGGCGAGGACTTTTATCCGGGGGACCGCCTTTTGGGGAAACGGGCAGACCTGGCCGTCTCCTGCAGCGCCTTCAACGCCGACACGGTCAAGGCCCACTATGGCATCCGCCCGCAGGTCATTTACAATGGCTTTGACGCCGGCCGCTTTCACCCTCAGGAGCCGGACCCAACGCTGCGGCAGCAACTGGCCCCAGGGGGAGAGCATATCCTCCTCTACGCCGGCCGGCTGATTCCCTGGAAGGGGGTGCAGTACGCCATCCGTGCGATTCGAGAGGTGCCCGATGCCGTCCTGGTCATCGCCGGGGAGGGGCACTACCGCCCGGAACTGGAGGCGCAGGCCCTCCGGGAGGGGGTGGCGGAGCGGGTGCGCTTTCTGGGCAACCTCCCCCACGCCGAACTGCCCCGCCTGCTGGCGGTGGCGGACCTCTTTGTGGCGACCAGTTTCGCCAGCGAGACCTTTGGCATCGCCCTGGTCGAGGCGCAGGCCTGCCAGGTCCCGGTGGTGGCCAGCCGCTTCGGGGGGTTTGTCGAGGTGGTGCAGGACGGGGTCACCGGCCTCCTGGTACCGCCGCAGGACGCCGCCGCCCTGGCCGAGGCGATTCGCGAACTCCTGGCCGACCCGGAGCGGCGGCGGCAGATGGGGCAGGCCGGCCGGCGGTGGGTCTGGGAACGGTTCCACTGGGAGCGGGTGGCCGAGCGGGTGCTGCGGGCCTACGCCCAGGTGCTCGATAGGCCGGCCCTATAACCGGCCCCGCCTACCCGGCACATTCGTTCCTTTATCCCCGTACCGGACACAGGCAAACTTGCCTCACCCGCCGTCGCTTTTTTGACAAAGCACTGCCGGTTTTCGGAAACCTTTCTTCCGCTTATGGACACATTCGCGCAACAAATTGACCGGACACAGGCAAACTTGCCTCACCCGCCGTCGCTTTTTTGACAAAGCACTGCCGGTTTTCGGAAACCTTTCTTCCGCTTATGGACACATTCGCGCAACAAATTGAAATCTGCCTGTGTCCGGCCCGTATTGGTTTGTTTGCAGAAAATCAACCCCAGACCAGGCCGGCACGAACTTGCCGTCTCAGCGCAGGTAGACAAACTGTGCCGCGACCGTCTCAAAGAGGGCGCGATACTCGGCCACCTCCCCCTCCGGTACGCTAAAATGCAGATGGTAGCGCTGCTCTTTGCCCACAAAGATATACTCGAGATTCGCGGTGGTTTTGATCTTGCCCTCGACCGGGGTGTCCCAGAGATATTCCACCAGGCCGACCGTGACCCCGCCGATCGGCACCTCGCCGGAGCGGACCTCCCGGTAGGCCGGGTCCTTTTCCAGACCCTGGGCCAGTTCCTGAGCATAGATGGCCGCGGTCCTGCCCGCAACCAGGTCATAGACCGAGACCTCCAGACGAGGGCAGGCGGTCACCTCGGCGCAACTGCCCAGGACAACCCGGCGCGTTGCCGTGCTCCAGGTCGCCCTGAGTTGCCAGTCGCGCGGGTAGCGCACGGCAAAGTAGGCCTCCTCGTTCACATAGTCCTGCATGGTGGCATCCGAGCGGTCTATGGACCCCCGGACGATGGCGCGGTTGAGGCTGTCCTGCAGGTCGGCCCGGTCCTGGGTCGCCGCGGCGATCTCGCGGACCTCGGTCACGGCCGGCCGCAGCGGTTCCGGCCGCTCCCAACGGTAGGCCAGCAACCGCCCGGTGGAGGGGTCGGCCCGCGCCAGCACCTCCTGCCCGTCCGCGCTGCGCCCGAGCAGGAAATAGTCGCCGGCCAGCCGCGCCCGGAAGCGCATCCCCGGCAACAGCGTGGGCGAGGCCAGCGCCTGCTGCGGCAGCGCGGGGGTGAGGAAGGCGGCCAGTTCCTCCGCCGAGGACTCGCGCACCGGCCCGGCAAAGTTGTGGGAATAGCGGCCGTCCAGAATCCAGACCTCCTTTTCCTCCAAAATCCCCTCGCCCGGGACGGCGTGCAGGGCAATGAAGAGGTGGTAGTTGTCCCCCGCCCGGGTCACGGTATAGTCCCGCTCAACGTTCCCGTGAGCGTCCAACTCGAGATAGCGGTAGGTCAGCCGGCCGGCCTCCTGCGCCCCCAAAAAGGAGGCCTCCACCCTGGGCGCAACCCCGATCCCCAGCGCATCCTTCAACCGGTCCGTGCCCACACTGAAGGTCTCGGAGGGGGCCAGGAAGGGACTGAAAAAGGCCACCAGCACCCCGGCGATCAGGCCCAACAGGACCATGCTGACGACGTTGGGGACGAGCAGTTTGGGACGTTCTTCGGTAAAACTGTAAAAGACCAGGCTCCCGGAAAGGTACAGCCCCATCAGCAGACCCAGGTTCAGAATCGTCACGTGGATATAGACCGCCTCGGCCGTGTACCCCACCAGCAGGCCCAGCATCAAGACGACCGGCGAGGTGACGACCATCAGCACCGCCGTCGCCGCCAGCAGGGTCAGAGGGACAGCCCCGACCTGGCCGGGCTTTTCCCCCCGTCCCAGGAGGCGGTAACTGAGCAAAAAGATCGGGGAGGAGAGGAAAAGGGTCAGTAAAAAGACCAGCGCCACCTTGATGGCGTCCTGCACCGCCACCTCCACCCCGATGCCGATGCCCATGGCCGCACCGTAAAGCGCGCCGGCCAGGGCCAGAAAGGGCAGACCCACCAGGTAGAAGGAGCGCAGGGAACGGCCCTCCCGAACGGCCTCGACCAACCCTTTTTTCCGCAAGATCCCAAAGAGCGCGGCCAGGATATTCATCGCTTCACCTCCTCCTTGGCATGTTAGAAGGTTTCAGGTTTAAGGTCTAAAGGTTCGAACAGCGGTTGATCCTGCGAAACCGTGGGCCTGTTCAGGATACGCCACCTCACAGGTCCCAGGCCTTCCAGGTGTCGGCGACAAAGCGGCCGGCCCGGAGCATCTGCTCCCGCCTGTAGAGCGCAAGAATGCCCAGGGTCAGCAGCAACGCTCCCACGAAGGAGAGCAGCAGAAAGCGCCATGCCACAACCTCTTCCCACAACTGCACCACCGCCACCAGGAGCAGCGTGACAAACCCGACAACGACAAAGACGCGGGAGCGCAGGCGCATGCCGCCGAAAAAGGCCAGCAGCGACTCCACCAGCACCAACACAAGATAAGGGAGGCCCCGCGGCCACAGCGATTGGACGAAACTGCTCCCGAGCAGCACCCCCAGCGGAATCCAGCAGAGCAGGCGGTAGGCCCACAGGTGGCCCCGCCGGCGCAGCGCCAGACCGCCCACCAGGCAGACCAGGCCGGGCGGGAGGAGGTAGGCCTGCACTTCGGTCACGCCAACCGTGCCCAGGAGGCCCCAATAGGCCCCCACCAGCGCACCCCCGGTCAGGTAGCCCAGAAGTGGCCGGCGTTCCAGCAGTCCCTCGAGGCCGCAGAACAAGGCGACCATCCCCAGGACGACCGCCAGGAGCGACCAGCCTTCCCCCATCCCTCCCCGCACCAGGGCGACGAGCGGGGCGAACCAGAACAGGACGAGCCCGGAGCGACGCAGGGGTTGCCGGTAGAGCCGCCGGACATCCCCGGAGGCCCGGCGCAACAGCCAACTCACCCCGAGCAAGAGGCCGCACAGGCCGGCCCCGATGACCGGCCAGACCTCCCAGGCATCCAGGAGGTCCGTCCCGTAAAGGTGCCCTACGACCAGAAAGAGCAGGCCGGCATAGGTGCAGAAGGAGCCTGGAAGGGGGCCCCAGGTCTCATAGCGGCGGTACAGCCAACTCCAGCAGAGCAACAGGCCGGCAAAAACGACCGAGAGGATGATCGCCGGGACGGTCTCGGTCAGGGCAAAGGCATACGCGAACAGCAGGGTAAACCCGGCAATTGTATAGACCGGCCAGGCCCAGGCCAGGCCGGCCCTGCGCTCCACCGCCAGGCCGGCCCCAGCCAGCGCCAGCGTCATGCCCATGTAGGCAAAGGCCAAGCCGACCGGGAAAAGGGAGGGGTCCCCCAAAAAGACCCCCAAAAGCGGGGCGAGGGCGACGTCGAGCCAGACCGTGGCCGGCAACAACGCCCAGGGCCAGCGCCGCCAGAGGGCCATGCCCAGGTAGAACAAGGCCCCCAGGAGCAGGACCACCGTGGTCAGGGCCGGACTCGCCGCCGTCAGGACGGGGACAAGCACACTCAAGAGGACCGCCGCGCTCAGAAAGGGCCCGCCGTAAAAGAGGCCCCGGACACGCCCCAGGGCGTACCCGGCCAGGGCATAGTTCAGCGCCAGGATGGCCATATACCCGCCGCGTATGTGCAGGAGGGGCACGTAGTGGGCCAGCAGGAGGTAAAAGGGCAGCAGAAAGAGCCAGGCCGCCCCATAGACCCAGCCATAGGCACGCTGCAGTTGGGCCGAGAGGGCTAGCAGGGCCACGCCGGCGAGCAGGACGATCGCCAGGTCCACCACCCCCCTTTCAACAGTCGTCAGGGTGACGACAAGGGGCAAGAGATAGCCATTGCAAAAGAGGGGCAGCCCCTCAAAGAGGTCTCCCGTGTGCCAGCGCAGCCGCGCGCCCAGCCAGAGGTAGCCGGCCGCCAGCAGCATAAAGATGAGCCTCACGGCCAGTTCCTGCGTCCCGGTCTCGCCGCCGGGGGAACGAAGGGTGGTAAAGCCAGCATAGAGGGCCAGGGCCAAGAACAGGGGGGCAAGGTAGCGCGGCAGCAACCGCCACGGCGACCGCTCGGTCAGCCCCCTCCACAGGCCGGTCAGCCCCTTCCCCAGGTCGGTCAGCAGGTAAAAGCCCGCCCCCAACAGCAGGCTGAGGAAGGAGAACCCCAGGTCCGCTTTCAGGCTGGAGAGCAACCACCGCGAGGGTTTGTAGGGGGAAGCCAGAATATCAGCCGCCTCAACGGCCCGGCCGGCCACGACCAGCAGCAGAACCGGCATGGCCAGGTGGATGGTCCAGCGGACAGGTTGCCGTACAAAGCCGCTTTCGGGAACCCGGCGCAGGCCGCGGGCCAGAACCAGAAGCAGGAATCCTACCGCGACCAGGGTCAGCAGCCAGACCCGCAGCGGGCTGGCGGCAAAGGCCAGGGCAGAGCAGACCACGCTGACCAGGCCGGCCAGCGAGAGCGCGGCAAAGACCCAGGAGCGGGTCCAAAAGGCCAGCAGGGCATAGAGCAGCAGGCAGAACAGCGAGGCGACCAGCCAGGTCAGCAGGGCTGAGACGCCCCGGGGGGCGAGGATGCCGCTGTACAGCACGACCGCGTTCAGCGGGACAAAGGCCGAGGCCACCGCCAGCAGCACCGTCCCGGCCAGCCGCATGGCCCGGTTCGACCAGAAGAGGTAGCCCAGCAGGTAGATACCGCCGTTGAGGAAAAAGACGATGCTGAACTTGAGCGGGGGGGACATGCGCTCCCACTGCGTGGCCACAAAGATCGCCGCGGCGATGACAAAGAGGACCGCCCCGCCGTAGAGCAGCAGCCGGATGTTGCGCTCGCTCAAGAGCCACTGGTCAAAGGGCGCCTCCGGTGGGGAAGGGACCGCTTCGGCCGGCCGAGGCGGTGGTTGAGGGGCCGTTCGAGGCGGCGGGGCCTTTCGGGGCAGCGACGGGGCCGACACCAGGCCCAGTCTTTCCCTCAGCGCGGACAGGCGGGCCTCATAGGGGGCAGCGATCTCTGCCCTCGTGGTCGCGGGGAGCCACTCCCAGGAGCGTACCTCGGCCAGCAGATACTGCACCTGCTGCCACTCCTGCCAGTCCGCCGGACCGCAGGTAAAGGCACACGCGCTGCAGAAAACCTCCATCGGGGACAGGGTGTGCCCACAGTTCGGACATCGGGGCATCGCCGCACCTCCTGGCCCGACCAGGCGGGCCAGGAGGGCCCCTGTGGCCATCGCAGAACCGACCACCAGGAGAAAAAGGCCGCCCCAAACAAGCTCTCTCCCTCCGATGGTGGACCCAATCAGGAGCAGGGAAACTGCCATCCCACAGGCCGCCGTAACCAGAATCCACCAGCCGGCCCGGCGCACCCAGCGACGCAGCACCAGCCACTGGGCCAGACCCAGGATGGCCCCGGCCATCACTCCAGAGAGGGTAGAGACCAGCACAACAACCAACACCTCCTGCAGGTAATCATACCCTACATAGGATAACACGCCCCCAAAAGCCAGGACTATTCCCCCTCCGACCTGCCCGCCGGCCGTGGCCAGCACCCACCAGCCGGCCCGGCGAAACCTCTTGCGCAGGACCAGCCACTGGGTCAGCCCCAGCCCCAGCCCCAGCGGAACCATGCCCAGAATGCTGGCCAGTACCCACCACCCCCAAAGTTTCCGGTCAAAGTGGCGTTCGGACGACGATGCCAACACGCCCTCCTTTTGACCCAATCACCGTCTCTGTCTGCGGAACCGTCGGAACCAGGAAAGGGCGGACGGTTCGTGCTTTTTCACCAGCAGCACCGAGCAGGAGGCCCGCTCGGCCACCACGTCCGGGATCGCCCCAAAGAGCCAGTTGCGCAGGGACCACTCCTCCGAGGCGCCAATGATCAACAGGTCATACCCCTCCTGGGCCTCTCCCAGGATGCCGCCCACCACCGAGGCCGCGCGGACCACCTTGCCGCGCACCCGCCCGTCCACCTCCGCCAACTCGCCCCGGATGAGGTGCTCCAGGGCGGCCTGCTCGGCGGCCAGGTCCACTTCCCCCGGCGGCAGGAGCACCCGCAGGACGACCAGTTCGGCCCCTGCCTCCTCCTCGATCAGGTTCCAGGCCAGGCGCAACCCCAGGCGGGCGTGCGGCCCGCCGCCGGCCGGCACCAGCACCCGGCGCACCTTCTCCAGCCCCCGGTTCAGCAGCACGGCCACATCGCAGGGGGCCTTGCGGACAACTTCCTTATCCACACTGGAACGGATGCGGCTCAGGACCAGCGGGCCGTGCCAGCCCAGCAAGACCAGGCGCGTCCGAGGGCGGCTCCGGGCCACGGCCATAATGCCCGAGGCCACCCCGTGGGCCGCCCGCAGGAGAATCTCCATCCGCGCCCCGGCGGCCACCCCATGTTTGGCCGCCCGGCGGAGGAGGTCATCCTGGGAGGGACCACCGGCCAGGAGCGTCTCCTCGGCCACGGAGAGGGGCAGGTTGAGTGGCGTGGTGACGATCTTGAGGGCAGCCACCCGCGCGTTTTCCTCTCCCCGAACCAATTGGGCGGCCAGTGTGACCAACGGCTTGGCCGTAGCCGGGTTGGCCACCGGGACCAGAATCTCGTTGCGTCGGCCCTCGGCCACCTGGGTCACGCTGGCCAGCAGGCCCTCGATCGGCCGCTCGCGGGCCATCCAGACGGCCAGTTCTCCCTCCACCGGGGCCTGCCGCCGACCCCAGGCCAGGTGCCAGACCAGTCCCACCCCGGCCAGCCCCAGCCCGGCGATCTGGGAGATCGGGTCCATCGTGGCGATCACCCCCAGGGCGGCGGCCCCGCCGAGCAGGGAGAGCCAGGGAAAGAGGGGTACGCGAAAGGCCGGCCGATACCAGGAGGGCCTGGCCCGCCGCATCACCAGCAACCCCACCGTCAGCAGGGCGTAAGAGACCATAAAGAGCGCGCTGGAGACCTCGGCCAGCACCTCCGTCTGGCCGCTCAGGGCCAGCAGCACCACCAGTCCACCGGTGACCGCCACGGAGCGGTGCGGCGTCAGGTAGCGGGGGTGCACCTGGTTGAACCAGTCGGGCAGGACGTGGTCCCGGCCCATGGCAAAGTTGATCCGCGAGGAGGCCATAATCGCCGCGTTGGTCGCGGCGGCGGTCGCCAGCAGCGCGGCCAGCGAGACGCCGATCACCCCGACCGTGCTCATAAAGCGGTCGGCCACCTCCACCAGCGGCGCGGCATACTCCGCCATCACTTCATAGGAAAGGACCCCCGTGCTCACATAGAGGACCATCCCATAGAGCAGCGTGGCCACCAGGACCGAACCGACGATCGCCAGGGGCAGGGTTCGCCCCGGCCGGCGGACCTCCTCGGCCAGGGTGGAAATCTTTTCAAAGCCGGTGAAGGAGACGATGATCAGGCCAACATTGGCCACCACCTTCCCCCAACCATAGGGCAAAAAGGGACGGTGCAGGTCCGGGTCCAGGTGAAAGAGGCCCTTGCCCACAAAAAAAGCCAGTAGCAGCACCAGGAAGAGCACAATCACCTTTTGCACCGCGCCCGAGACCTTGGCCCCGCGATAGTTCAGCCAGATGAAGAGCAAGCCCGACACCAGCACCGTCACCCAGATGGGAATCGGGACAAAGCGAGAGACGTACTGGGCAAAGCCGATCAAGTAAAAGGCGGTGGCAAAGACCAGGCCCAACCAGTTGCCCAGGCCGACCACCGTGCCGGCCCCGGCCCCCAGGGAACGGGAGATCATGTTGTAACTCCCGCCGGCCTGGGGCATCCCCGTGGCCAGTTCGGAAATGGTCATAGCGATCGGCAGGCAGATCAGGCCGGCCAGGAGGTAAGAGAGCGCCGCTCCCGGCCCGGCGCGCCGGGCCGCCTCCGCCGAGAGGACAAAGATGCCTGCCCCGATCATCGTGCCCAGGCCGATCGCGAGGGCTTCGGCCAATCCCAACTCGCGGACCAGTCCAGAAGTCTCGTCCTGCATTGCGTTTCCTTTCCTTTTTTCGGGATGGTTCAGTAACCGGCTGACACTTTCGTATGCATCGAGAAACCTGCCCGACGCGTGATGCCGGCGTTTTACAGAAAATAAGCCGCGTTTTGCGCCAACCGTGAATTCTTAATATCGGAAAAAGTGTAAACCGATCTCTGCCGGAAAATGAACCATCCCCTTTTTTCAGGATATAAAAAAGGGGGCATCCACCGCAGACGCCCCCCTAGCAGTTGACTCTGGTTGCTATTCCAGAATCGGCTCAATCAAGCCATAGTGCCCATCTTTGCGGCGATAGACGACATTCAGGTTTTCCGTTTCGGCATTCAAAAAGATAAAGAAATCGTGTCCCAAGAGTTCCATCTGGGAGATGGCCTCGTCGCTGAACATCGGTTTGACCACAAACTGTTTGCTCCGCACAATGCGCGGTCCCTCCTCTTCCTCCTCCGTTGCCCCCTTGGCCAGGGGCAATTCCGAGATCGAGGCCGGCCGGCCGGCCCGGCGCTGCTGCCCTCGGTGGTAGTAGCGATCCTTAAAGCGGGCGATCTGGCGCTCCATCGTGTCCAGAACGGCATCTATCGAGGTATAGGCGTCCCCGGAACCCTCCTCCGCCCGCAGAATCGTGCCGTTGCCCAGGGTCACCGTCAACTGCGTTACGACCTTTTCTCCCTGCGAGCGGTTGTTGACCCCGCGGATCTCCACCTTGGCCTCAGCAATGTCATCCAGGTAACGGCTCAGACGGGGCACCTTTTTCTCGATATAGGTCCGCAGGTTCGGCGTCAGACGAAACCCCTTGCTCCGCAGTTGCAACTTTTCCATTTTGCTACCTCCAGTTCTGTCTCGTCCCCCACGAGGGAGAATGCCCGCCGAAGAAAAACGCCCCGGCCGGCCGGGCTCCACCAGGACCCCGGCCGGAGGGGCAACCATAACCCGGTCTGCTCTCGCATCGGATCGTTGCCAGAATCAAAACCACGGGAATCCACTCCGCCCGGTCGAGCCGTTCCCGCAATCGTTCACCCCAGAGCGAATCAGGAATTGACGCGCCTTCTTTCCCCCGGAACATGGCACGCCGTTGCAGGTCGAGCCGGCAGAAACCGATTTCCATTCTACAGCGCTCATCACCAGCCTCCTACAACGCCCTGCTTACTTTTATTATAGCAGCCTCCATCGCCGGCGTCAAGAGGGCTTTTGGGGGAAACCAAGTCACCGTCGCCTCCATTACGTCATCCCCAGTGCCGAGCAGGCAGGAGACCGGCACTTCCCAGGCCGGCCGGCCCGTAGGAGGGGGCCCCTGCTGCCAGGCCGGGTGGCACGTGGGAGCCACGGCCATATCAAAGTCATTGGCCTCTGCCGGGAAGGGCCCGGCCTCGGCGCCCGTGCCGCGTAGAGTCGGCCCGACAAGGCGTCATCGCACGCGCGCGTCACGTGCCTGCGCCGGGCCCTGGCCATCCGTGCCACACCGACGCGACTTTGGTATCGCCGTGCGTGGGGGCGGCCAAAGACAAGTGCCGGTCTCCTACCGGGGCCAGGCGTGGCAGGAGAGCGGCACTGCCCAGGCCTTCAACCTCCGCGCAGCCAGCGACGCACCAGTTGCGGTACCGCCAACAGGCGCACCTGCCGCACGGTGCAGTCGGGCAGCGATTCCAAAAAGAGCGTGCCATAGGTGCGGGTCAGCAGCCGCTGGTCCAACGTCAGCACCACCCCCCGGTCGGTCTTGCTGCGAATCAGCCGACCAAAGCCCTGTTTGAAGCGCAGGACCGACTGCGGCACGGCATATTGGAAAAAGGGGTCGTCAAAGAGTTCGCAGCGCGAGGCAAAGATCGGATCGGAGGGAACCGAGAAGGGCAGTTTGGCGATGACCAGCAGCGAGAGCCCCTCCCCGACCACGTCAATCCCTTCCCAGAAACTGCTTGTCCCCAGGAGGACGCTGCGGGGGTTGCGGCGAAACTGTTCCAGCAGCACATGGCGCGACCCGTCCAACCCCTGTCCGAGGACGGCAATCCCCTCCCGCTCCAGCGGCCGGCGGATTGCCTTGTAGGTCTCGCGCAGGGCATAGTGCGAGGTAAAGAGGACCAGCGCCCGTCCCTCGCTGGCCTGACAGGTCTGAATCAGCGTCCGCGAGAGCAGGCGGTAGTAGGTCGGGTCGTTCGGCGGGGGAATGTCCTCCGGGATGAGCAAAAGGGCGGCGCGGCGATAGTCAAAGGGCGAGTCCAGGAGCAGTTCTTCCGCATCGGGCAACCCCAGCCGTTCCCGCAGGAAGGAGGTGGACTCGGCGATGCTCAGCGTCGCCGAGGTCAGCACCAGCGCCTCCTTCTTGCGGTAGAGCCCCTCCTGAAGTCGCTCGCCGACGTGCAGCGGGGCCAGGTGCAGTCCAATCGCGCCGTCCTGCGCCCGGACGCTGATCCAGCAGATGTCGTTGCGGCGGGATTCGCTGACGATGGCGGTGACCTGGTGCTGGATGTCGGCCGTGCGCCGGCCCAGGGCGGCCAGTTCGAAGAGGAGGTCCTGAATCTCCTCCTCGTCCTCCTCGGCCAGTTTGCTGCAGAGTTGGTAAAGCCGCCCCAGCCGTTCGTAGAGGCGCAGCAGTTCCTCCGAGACCCGTTCCCAGGCAATCTCGATCTCGCCCCAGTCCGGCTGGATGCGCAGACCGGAGGTAATGCGCAGTTGCCGGTCATAATGGGAAGGGCTCTGCTCCTCCTGTTGGAGTAGGACGAACTCCTGCACTGCCCGGAAAAACGCCTCCCCGGCCAGGCGGGCGTTCTCGACCGCGCTGCGCACCTCTTTCCGCAGACCCTCCATCGTCTGCCGGGCCGCCGGGGGCACCTTTTCCCCCCGGAAAAAGGCCGGGAGGAAGGCAAGCAGGCCGCTCTCGCGGTCCGCCCCGACCGGCCAGGAGATCGCCGCCAGGTGTGCCTGGAAATCGCGGGCCGTCACCGCAAAGCCCATCTGGTCAGTGGCCACCCCCTCCAGGTGATGCGCCTCGTCCACAATCAGGTGGGCATACTCGGGCAGCACAAGGTTCTCCGCCACCACATCGGAAAGCAGCAGCGAGTGGTTGACCACGAGCAGGTGGGCCGCCTCCGCCTGGCGACGAGCGCGGTAGAAGAAGCAACAGTCGCGCTGCTGGTAGGTGCAGTCGCTCCCCTGGCAGGCCGCCGGGTCCGAGGCCAGTTCGTCCCAGACCCGGTATTCCGGGCCGCTCAGGGTCAGTTCGGCCCGGTCCCCCGTCTGCGTCTGTGGCAGCCAGAGCAGGACCTTGACCAGGGTGCGCACCTCCTCCGGCTTGAGGTCCGGGCTGCGGCGCAGCCGTTCCCAGCGGCGCAGGCAGAGGTAGTTGTTCCGCCCCTTGAGCAGCGCGGCCCGAAACCCGGCCAGGCCGGCCAGGTCCGCCTCCTCTGCCCCTGCCTGGGCCAGCATCCGTTGCAGGTCGGGGATGTCCTTGTAGAACAGTTGGTCCTGGAGGTTAATCGTGTTGGTCGAGACGAGCACCCGCTTTCCCCGCCGCACCGCCAGGGCGAGTGCGGGGATCAGGTAGGCCACCGACTTGCCCGTGCCGGTCCCCGCTTCGACGATCAGTTGCCCCCCCTGGTTCAGGGTGTTGGCCACCGCCCGCAACATCTCCATCTGCTGGGGGCGGTGCTCATAGTGGGGAAAGGCCCGCGCAAAGAGCCCCCCCGGGGCCAACAGGCCGGCCAGTCGTTCCACATCCAGCGGGCGGTCGTCCGTGGTCTCTTCCAACGGCTCCGGCCGCCGTTCGGGCGCGACCAGCCGTGCGGCCAGTGGCCGGCCGTCGGCCCGCTTCCGGCCAAACCCCTCCCGCAGGGCCTCCCCCAAGACATCCTCGAACAGGTCCCTCAGCGACCAGTCCACCTTCTGACTTTGCCGGACAATCTCCTCCAGCAGGTCCAGGCCCAATGCGGCCAGCCGCTCCCAAAGGGCCTGAAAAACCCCCCTCACGGTGCGGGCATCGTCCAGAGCGCGGTGCTCCCCCTCCTGAGCGAGCCCCAGGCTGCGGGCCACCCCGCCCAGGGTGCGGTCGGGCAGGCCGGGCAGGAGCAGAGTGCTCAGTTCATAGGTGTCCAGGCGGGGGTTGTGCAGGGAAAGTCCCTGGGCCGCCAGGAAGGAGAGGTCAAACTCGACCGAGTGGCCGACGATCGGGTCATCGCCGAGAAAGCGGGCCAGTGCGGGGAGAATCTGGTAAAAGAAGGGGGCCTCCTCCAGATCGGCCGGGGTAATCCCGGTCAGGCGGGTGATTGCCTCGGGCAGCGCTGCGGCCGGCTTGAGCAGGCTGTGCCAGACCCCCAACTCCTCCCCACCCTGGAAGCGGACGGCGGCGACCTCGATCAGTTCATCCTTGCCCGCCTCCAGGCCGGTCGTCTCGACATCCAGGGCCACATAGGGACGCTTCACCCAGCAAGTGCCTCCAACCGCCGCTGCACGATCTCGCCCAACCGGCGGATACCCTCCTCGATCTGCTCCGGGGAAGCGTTGGAAAAGTTGAGCCGCATCGTGCTGTGCGGCCGGCCGTCCACATAAAAGGCCGAACCGGGCACAAAGGCGACCTTGTGCGCCACCGCCTCCTTGAGCAGGTCTTCCACGTCCACCTCGTTCGGCAGGGTCACCCAGACGAACATACCCCCCTCCGGCCGAGTCCAGGTGACCCCATCCCTGGGGAAATACCGTTCCAGTGCGCTGAGCATCGCCCCCATGCGCACCCGGTACACCTGACGAATCTGCTCGATGTGCTCTTCCATAATCCCGCTCTCGCAGTATTCATAAGCGGTGTACTGGATAAAGGGGGCAGTGCAGAGGTCAGTGGCCTGCTTGAGCAGGACCAGTTTACGGATCATCTCCTCCGAGGCCACCACCCAGGCCAGGCGGATGCCCGGCGAGAGGATTTTGGAAAAGGTGCTCAGATAGATGACCCGCCCGGTCGTGTCGAACGCCTTGATCGGCGGCACCGGCTCGCCGGTGTAGCGCAGTTCCCCGTAGGGGTCATCCTCGACGACGATGACATCATACTCCTCGGCCAGGGCCATCAGGGTCTGGCGTCGCTCTGCCGAGAGGGTCCGGCCGGAGGGGTTCTGGAAGGTGGGGACGGTGTAGATAAACTTGGGTGTGACGATCTGGAGGATGCGCTCCAGCTCTTCGATGACCATCCCCTCATCGTCCATCGGCACGGTGATGTAACGGGGAGCATAGAGGTTGAAGGCTTGAATCGCACCCAGATAACTGGGGCTCTCCAGGACGATAATGTCCCCATAGTCAATGAACATCTTGCCGACCAGTTCCAGGGCCTGCTGGGAACCGCTGGTGAGGAGGATGTTGTCGCTGCCGCAGGCGACCCCCTTCAGGTCGCGCATCCGGCCGGCCAGGAAGCGGCGCAGCGGCTTGTATCCCTCCGTCGTGCCGTACTGCAGGGCCTGCGCACCGACCTCGTCCAAAACGGTCGTGCAGGCCTGGCGAAAGGCCTGCACGGGAAACGACTCCGGGGCCGGCAGTCCGCCGGCCAGGTAGATCATCCCGGGAAGTGTGGCATAGTGCAACAGGTCCCGGATCGCGCTGCTGCGAATGCTGTTCATCCGTTGAGAGTAGCGGTTTGGGGTCATCGTTGACTCCTCCTGACGATTTGCGTCCTTGCCGATGGCTGCATTATACCATCGGTCGGCCGGGAGTGCAACTGCTCCACTTTACAGCCACCCCCGAAACGGGTATAATGGAGACGGTGGAACGGCAAGAACAGGAGGACGGCAATGGCACTGTACAGCGGCCGACTGTTGCGACTGGACCTTGCCACGGGCCGGCACGAGTTCGTCGAACTGCAGCAGGACCAGGTGCGCACCTTTCTCCTGGGCAGTGGTATGGCCGCCTGGCTCTACGCCTGCTCGTCGGACCCTCCCCCGGACCCGCTCGCCCCCGAGGCCCCGCTCTACGCCCTCACCGGCCTGCTCACCGGGACGATTCTGCCCACCGCCTGCCGCACCAGTTGGTGCGGCCGCTCCCCGCTCACCGGCATCTGGGGCGAGTCGAACGTGGGCGGCTACTGGGGCGCCGAACTGCGCTTTGCCGGCCTGGACGGGCTGGTTCTGGTTGGGCAGGCCGCCGAGCCGGTCTACCTGTGGATGGACGGGCGCGAGGAGCGGGTGGACCTGCGGCCGGCCGGCCACCTCTGGGGTCGGGACCACTTTGAGACGGTCGCCCTGGTACGCCGGGAGACCGACCCCAAGGCCCAGGTGGCCGCCATCGGCATCGCCGGGGAGAACCTGGTGCGCTTGGCCTCGGTGATGGAGGGGGAGCCGCTGCACGTCCGCGCCGCCGGCCGCGGGGGGATGGGCGCCGTCATGGGGGCCAAACGCCTCAAGGCGATCGCCGTGCGCGGGACGCGCCGGCCGGACTATGCCGACCCCGAGGGGTTGCGCGCCCTGGTGCGCGAGGACACCCGCCGCATCCGCGACCGCACCATGTCCATGTCCGAGTACGGCACGGCCGGCGGCATCGTCGGGGCCGAACGGGTCGGCGGCTGGCCGCTGAAGAACTGGCAGGCGGGCCGCTGGCCGGAGGGGGCGCAAAAGATCTCCGGGCAACGCCTCCACGACGAGTTCCTCCTCCGCCACACCCGCTGCTTCGCCTGCCCCATCGGTTGCGGCAAGGCCGTCCACCTGGAGTGGCGCGGGCAAGAGATCACCGGCCACGGGCCCGAGTACGAAACCCTCTCCGGCTTTGGTGGTATGCTCCTCAACGACGACCTCCCCGGCCTGATCGCCCTCAACGACCGCTGCAACCGCTACGGCCTGGACACGATCTCGACCTCCTCGGTGATCGCCTTTGCTACCGAGGCCTTTGAGCGGGGCCTGCTCACCCCGGCCGACACCGACGGGCTGACCCTCACCTGGGGCGACACCGAAACGACCCTGCTCCTGGTGGAGCAAATCGCCCACCGGGAGGGGTTCGGCGAGCGGCTGGCCCAAGGGACGCGGGCCCTGGCCGCCGAGTTGGGGCCAGAGGCGGCCGCCTTTGCCCCCCAGGTCAAGGGGCTGGAACTGGCCTACCACGACCCCCGGGCCTACCCCAGTATGGCGGTCAACTATGCCACGGCCGGCCGGGGGGCCTGCCACCTGGAGGCGTTGAGTTACTGGAACGCCTGGGGCCTGGCCATGCCCGAACTGGGCTTGGCCGAGCCGATTGACCCCGGCGACGCCGTCGCCCAGGCCCGCCTGGCGGTGGCCTACCAGGACTATATGGCCCTCTTCAACCCGCTGGGGCTGTGCAAGTTCATCGGCAAGGCCGAACTGGGCCCCTCCACCCTGGCCCGCTGGCTGCACCTGGCCCTGGGTTGGAAGGTCACGGCGGAGGACCTCCTGCGCACCGGCGAGCGTCTTTTTACCCTGAAACGCCTAATCACCCTGCGGTTGGGGGTCACCCGCGCGGACGACACCCTGCCGAGGCGCTTTTTGCAGGAACCGCGCCCGTCGGGGGAGGCGGCCGGCCGTCTGCCCGACCTGCCGACGATGCTCCAGGAGTACGACCGCCTGCGCGGTTGGGAGGAGGGCCGGCCCAGCCGTGAGCGATTGCAGGTCCTGGGGTTGCCCCTCGAACTTGCAGGAGGCCCGCCATGACCGCGAAAGAACGGGCTGCCGAGAACGCCTCTTCCTGGGAGGCACACCGTGACGACCTGGCCCATCGCTACACCCAGGCCCTTCGGGCGACCCTCTTTCAGAGCCGCTCGATGGTGCGGCCGACGATGCTCAAAGAACTCGCCGAGACCGAGGCAACTGCCCTGATCGACTTTTTCCGGGAGCCGATTTTGGTGGTGGCCGGAGCACGGGGCCGGCGGCTGGCCCAGGTCGGCCTGGGAATCGAGGCCGTCCTGCGCCTGGCCCGAACGGCCCGGCAGTTCTGCCTGGAGGTCCTGCCGGAAGGGCAAAGAGAAGCCGCCCTGGCGCAGGTGGAATCCTACTACGACACCCTTGTCCGAGCCTTTACCCAGGAGAACGAGGCGGTCATCCTGGAGGAACAGGAACGCATCCGGGGTGCCCTCCAAAGCACGCTCGGCCGCTACGCCACCCAGTTGGAGGTGTCCACCGGTGTGTCCCACGCCGTCAGTTCGATCCTCGACCTGGAGCCGCTCCTCCAGACGGCAGTGACCCTGCTCCAGGAGCAATTTGACCTGGACTATGTGGGGCTCTTTCTCCTGGACGAGAGCGGCCGTTGGGCCGTCCTGCGGGCCGCCACCGGCGAGGCCGGCCAAAAGATGCTCGCCAGCGGCCACCGCCTGGAGGTGGGGGGCGCTTCGCTCGTCGGGCAGTGCGCGGCCCGGCGTGAACCCCGCCTGGTGCTCGATGTAGGGGAGCGCGGCCCGGTGCGCTTTGAACTTTCTCCCCTCTCGGGGATTCACTCGGAACTGGTCGTGCCGCTCCTGACCCGGGGGGAGGTCAGCGGCGTCCTGGCCCTGCAGAGCCGCCAGGTGGCCGCCTTTTCCGAGCAGGATGTGAACATTCTGACCATGCTGGCCGGCCAACTGGCCAACGCCATCCAGAACGCCCACCTCTTTCAAAAGCACGAACAGCGTATCCGTGAACTGAGTATCCTGAACGAGATCGGCCGGATTCTCTCCCTCTCCCTGGGATTGGATGACCTCCTCGAGCATATTCAGGAGCAGGTGGGACGAATCTTTGATGTGACCAATTTTTACATCGCCCTCTACCGGGAAGGAGAGGAGGAATGGGAAATGCGCCTCCAGGTAGAAAGGGGGGAACGACGGCCGGTGCGGCGGCACCCGCTCGGGGCAGGAGCAACCGGCTACATTCTGCGCACACGCCGACCGCTCCTCCTGCGTACCCGTGCCGAGGCCGATGCGTTTGACCGGGAACAGGGCATCCCCCTCTTGGGTGAGCAGTCCGCCTCCTGGATGGGCGTCCCGCTTATTGCTGCCGACAAGATCGTCGGCGTAATGGCCGTGCAGAATTACGACCAGGAAAACCTCTACGACGAGCGCGACCTGACCCTCTTTTCCACGATCGCCGCGCAGATGGCCGTAGCCCTGGACAACCGGCGCCTGTTGGAGGAGGCCCACCGGCGCATGCGCGAACTGGAACTGCTCAACGAGGTGGGGCGTGCCCTCACTTCTATCCTGGACCGGAAAGCGGTACTCCAGCAGATTGTGGACCTGACCAAGGAGCGCTTTGGGCACTACTTTGTCAGCGTGGCCCTGGTCGAGGGCGATCAGGCCGTCTTTTACACCGGCAGCGCGGTGGGAGAGGGAACGGAGCGGTTGCTCCTGCGCGATGTCGTGGTGGACCTGCGGAAGGAACAGGCCGGCCTGATCGGCGAGGCGGTGCGCAGCGGCCGGCCAGTCCTCTCCAACGACGTCCTGAACGACCCCCGCTACCTCCCCGTGGCCGGATTGCCCGACACCCGCGCCGAACTGGATGTGCCGATCCGTTTCCAGGAGCGCGTCATCGGGGTGCTGGATGTGCAGAGCGACCGGCTCCACGCCTTCACCCAGGAGGATGTCGCCCTCCTGGAATTGCTGGCCGCTCAGGCCGGGGTGGCCCTGGAAAACGCCCGCCTCTACGCCGAGAGCCGCCGCCGCTCCGAGATGCTGAGCACCCTCTTCCAGGTGGGCACCACACTCCTCTCCACCCTGGACCCCCAGGAGGTCATGGTTGCCGTCTGCCGCGAGGTGGCGAACCTACTGGGGGCCACCAGCGCCTATATCTGCGACTGGGACCGCGAACGGCGACAGGTCATAGTGATTGCCGAATCCTATACCCCAGAGGCCTCCCCGGCCGAGCGGGTCTCGGACCTGGGCGCGATCTATTCCGAGAAGGAGGACGTCTCCTCCTGGCTGTCCCGGGAGCACCCTCACACCGTTCACGTGGGGGACCCCGACCTGGCCCCAGAGGAGCGCGAGCACTTGGAGCGCTACGGGGGCAAGGCCGTCCTCTACCTGCCCTTGATCGCCCGGGGGGAGATCTCGGGCTATATCGAGGTCTGGGAGAGCCGCTACGAGCGCACCTTTACCGAGGAGGAGGTCCTCCTAGGGCAGCACCTGGCCGCCTCGGCGGCGGTGGCCATCCAAAACGCCCGGCTGTATGCCCAGGTACAGGCGCAGTTGGAGGACCTGCGCCGGGCGGGAGAGGTGCAGGCGCGGTTGCTGGAACAGGTGCGGCTGCTCTCCACCCCGGTCATCCCGGTGCACGACCGCATCCTGGTGCTCCCTCTGATTGGGATGGTGGACAGTGAGCGTGCCGGCCAGTTCACCGAGCGGCTTTTGGAGGCAGTGCGCCGCCACCGGGCGCGGGTGGTCCTGGTGGACGTGACCGGGGTCCCGGTGGTGGACACGGCGGTGGCCCAGGCGCTGCTTCAGGCGGCCCGGGCGACCCACCTGTTGGGGGCCGAGGTCGTGCTGGTGGGGATTCGTTCGGAGGTAGCGCAGACGCTGGTGACTCTGGGCGTGCAACTGGAGGAGATAGCCACGCGGGCAAACCTTCAGGCGGGAATTGAGCACGCCCTGGGGCTGCTGGGGCGGCGAATCGCCGAGGCGGCTTATCTGCGAGGATAGGGCCCGTCCCGTTGACTTGGGCGATTTGTGCAGATGGAGGAAACCTGTAATCTGCGAGCGAACCGTTTTGTTGACGAAAGGGGTGATTTCGTGTACAATAATGCCGGGCTAGACCTTCCGCTGCGGAGCAACATCGTCTGGACTTAGGAGGACCTGATGACCGAAGAGCGGGCTGAGGAGGTGCGCCAACCGGACACTGCCATCGGCGAGGCAGAGGAATCCGAGCGCTACTATCCGAACAAGATCGGCCGACTGTACCTGCTGTCCCTGGAGGATGTGATGGGGCGGAACGGGGTGAACGCCCTGCTCAACATGGCCGGGCTACGTGAGCGGGTGAACAACCCGCCGCCGAACGACCTCCGTCGGGAGTACTCCTTTACCGAACTTTCCACCACCAGCCAGGCCCTGGAGACGATGTACGGGCAACGCGGCGCACGCGGTATGGAGTTGCGGGCCGGCCGCATCGCCTTTAACTACGGCCTGAAAGAGTTCGGCCCGCTGCTCGGCATGGCCGACCTGGCCCTGAAACTGATGCCCTTGGGGATGAAACTCAAGATCGTCCTCAACGCCGTGGCCCAAACCTTTGACCGCTTTAGCGACCAGCCGACCCACGTCGAGGAAAAGAAGGGCCAGTTCCTGTATGTCATCGAAAAGTGTCCGGTCTGCTGGCATCGCCACAGCGAAACGCCTTGCTGTCATATCGCCCGGGGGATTATCGAGGAAAGTTTGCACTGGGTTTCCGGGGGGAAAGACTTTCGCGTCGAAGAGATCGAGTGTCGGGCTACCGGAGACCCAACCTGTACCTTTGCCATTGATAAGGAGCCCCTGGATTAGCCGTGATGCGCCTGACCGGTAATGAAATTGTAACGTGCTTTTCTTGCAGGCCAGTCAATCCCGACCTACCATGAAAATGAAGCGTCGAGCGCGGTCCGGCCGGCATGAAGCCAAGATGCGACGGGTGGTGCTTCGGGTAGAGGACCCGATTCCCCCCTTTAACGAACCGGCCCGCGACCTGCGCATTCTCAACAAACCGTTGTGGTTGTTGCAGCGCGACCTGTTGACCCGCTACTGTGTGGGCGAGATCGAGGTCGCCTCGCTGGAGGAGGTGCCCGACCTTCATGAGGAGTTGTTGGTTCACAAAGACAACCTGTTCTTCAACGCCGCCCTGATTGACACCTTTGTCACCCAGGCGCGGGCGCGGGGCCGCCCCTGTCAGATCGCCTTTTCGCTGGAGGATGCGGCCATCCAGGCCCATGCCCTCTACGTCCAGGAGGGGATCCGCCGCCAGGGGGATGTCTACGTGGCCGACCTCTACTACTTTCCCCAGGGCATCGTGGAGGAGGTGGAGACCCTGGTCGTGGACACCCTCCCCCGGGAGATGGGCTATTACCATATCCCCAGTTACATGGCCCCGAACATGGGCGACCTGGTCTTTCAGATCCCCTGGCGGGCCTTTCTCTCGATTGAGAGTTGGCTGCAGGTCTGGCTGGCCAATGTGCCCTTTGGCGTCTTTTGCTGGGGGCGGATTAACGAGCAGGAGGTCGAGGAAAGTTGGTCGCTCAAACTGCGCATTTTCTTCCGCTCCCTGATCGAGCGAAAACACTTTCTCTCCTGCTCCGAACTGGTCAAGGTGGGCAAAAACTGCTCCATTGACCCGTCGGCGACCATCCAGGGGCCGACGGTGATCGGCAACAATGTCAATATCGGTGCAGGGGTGGTCATCACCAACAGCCTGATCGGGAACAATGTAACGGTGATGCAGGGGGCGCAGGTGATGTTGAGCGTGGTCAGCGATTACTGCTATCTGCCCTTTCGGGCCTCGCTCTTTATGACGACCTTTATGGAGAACTCGATGGTGGCACAGAACACCTGCCTGCAACTCTGCGTGGTGGGGCGGAACACCTTTATCGGGGCCAACAATGTCTTTACCGACTTTAACCTTTTGGGAAAACCGATTCGCATCTGGCACAAGGGGGAACTGTGCGAGGCCGGCCTCTCCGTCCTGGGCGGTTGTGTCGGCCACAATGTCAAGATCGGGTCTGGCTTTGTGATCTATCCCGCCCGGATGATCGAGTCGGGCTCGATCCTGGTCGCCCCGGAGGGGCCACACGTGATCACGCGCAACCTTTCCCAAAAAGAGAGCTTGCGCTACCGCTGGATCTACAGCCAGGACCCGGAGGCGGAAAATCAGGCGGGGCCGGTTGCCGGGTCGTCCCCCCGCCAGGGCGGAAGGTCGGAGCTATGACCAGACCGTGGGCCAGGCCACCCGGCGCCCGGCCCGGAACGCTGGAGGAAGGTTATGCCCAAGCAAAAGATCATGATCGTGGAGGACGCTCCGGACATTGCCGGCCTGCTGGAAATCTTTTTCAAATCGAAAAACTTTGACGCTGTGGTGGCCAGCCGGGGTGGCGCCGCCCTGGAGATGGTGCGCCGGGAAAAGCCCGACCTGATTCTCCTGGACATCATGTTGCCCGACATGGACGGCTATACGATCTGCGACGCCCTGCGCAGCAACCTGCGCACCAAATATATCCCGATTATCTTTTTGACCGCCCGTGGGGAAAAGGAGGACAAGATCAAGGGCTTCAAGACCGGAGCCGACGATTACATCGTCAAGCCCTTTGATATCGAGGAACTGGAACTGCGGGTGCTGCGGGCCCTGGAGCGGAGCGCCTTCCGCAGCATGACCAACCCGACGACCGGCCTGCCGGGAAGCAAACTGATCGAGGAGCAGATGAAGCATCTGCTCACCCGGAAGGACTGGGCCCTGGCCTCGATCGCCCTGGAGCATTTTGCCCCCTTTACCGAGACCTATGGCTTTGTGGCCGGCGATAATGCCCTCCGCTTTGTGGCCCGCTTCCTGGAGGACGCCGTGGACAAGCAGGGCACCCCAGACGATTTTGTCGGCCATATCGGGGGGAGTGACTTTGTCCTGACGACCACGCCGGAAAAGGTCCGCCCGATCTGCGAGCACCTGATGGAACAACTGGACAAGCGTATCGGCACCCTCTATGACTATCAGGACCGCAAGGCCGGCTATATCGTGGTCAAGAACGAAAAGGGCCAAGAAACCCAGGTCCCCCTGATGTACCTGGTCATCGGGGTCGTGGACGGAACGAAACGGGCCTTTAGCGACATCCGCGAACTCAGCGAGGCCGCGGTCGAAGTACGGCAAAAGGCGCGGGCGATGGAGGGCCAGGGCAGCCGCATCGCCTCTGGCTAAAGACGAACGCAGCAACCGACGCTGCCTGGAGTGAGATGATGAGGAGGCACCGAATTCGAGGCTGGCTCACCCCCTCGGAGGAGGTCTTTCGCAGCGAGATCCTCTCTACGCTGGTCCGCTGGGCCATCCTCGTCTTTGTACTGCTCGTCAATAACGTCTCCTTCCTGACCCCCTACGTCGGCCAGGTCATCCGCACGGTCAACTATATCGCCGCCGGCATGGCCTTGAGCAACGCCATCCTGACCGGCCTGCTCCTGTGGAAACGACGCTTTCCCCCGGCCGCGAGTGTGGCCCTGCAGTTCCTGGATGTGGGAGTGCTGGCCGTCCTGGTCGCCCTGACCCCGATTCGCTACAGCCCCTACGACGTGCTCTACTTCCTGGTCATCCTCTCGGCGGCCCTGCGCTTCAGTTGGGGGGCCAGCGTGCTCCTTTCCTTGCTCGTCGCGGCCCTCTATGTGGGGCAGGTGCTCCTGTACCGGGAGATGATCCAGGGCCTTCCCTCCGGTGGATTCCCCACCGACACGTTGCGAAATGCCATCCTCTCCGACCGCGTTTTTGCCTACATCGGCGTGGGCGTGGTCGGTGGCTTTCTGGCCCAACAGGTGCGCCGCCTGACGCGGCAGCGGACCGAGGAGGACCGTCGCGCCCGCGAGTTGGAAATTGTGCATCGGGTGGCTTTGGCGATCAGCACCACCCTAGAGATGCACGATCTGATGGAGCGCGTCTTTCGCTCCCTCCAGGAGGTCATCCCCTTCAGCGAGGGCGAGATCACCCTGTGGGAGGGGACGGAGGGCCGGCTGGTCGGCCACAGCCTCTTTACCCCTCAGGGGTACATCCGGCGACGCATCAGTTACGCCCCCGGCGAAGGGTACACCGGCTGGATGGCCGTCCACCGACAACCGCTCTGGATTCCCGACGTCGCGGCGCGCAAGGACATTCGCCCCCGCGAAGAGGTGACCTTCCTCTCCTACCTGGGCGTCCCCTTGCTGGTCGGCGACCGTCTGGTGGGTACACTGGAACTTTCGGCCGCCGAAAAGCGGGCCTTTCGCCAGGAGGACCTGGAGACGCTCGTCGCCACCGCCCCCCAGATCGCGGCCATGCTGGACCACGCCCGCCGCTACGCCCAGGTACAGCAACGCCTGGAGCGGCGGGTGCGCCAGATCAGCGCCATCGAGCAGATTGACCAGGAACTGGCCGGCACCCTGGACCTGGACCGGCTCATCCACAGCGTCCTGGAGCGGGCCATGGAGTTCACCGGGGCCGACGTGGGAGCCTTGCTGGTCCTCCGAGAACAACGGGATGGCCTGGAGATTCTGGCCAGCCAGGGCTATGACGAGGAGACGCTGGCCCGCTACCGGGCCGCCCCCTGGCCGCTGGACCGGGGGATCACCGGGCGGGTTGCCCGGACGAACCAACCGGCCCTGATCGAGGATGTGACCGCCGACCCCGACTATGCCCCCTCCTCGGGCACGGCCCGCTCCGAACTGGCCGTCCCGATCAGTCTGGAGGAAGAGGTGCTGGGGGTGCTCAATCTGGAGAGCAGCCGGCCGGCCGCCTTTGCTGCCGAAGACCTGGAGTTTGCCCGGCACCTGGCCGAGCACGCGGCGATCGCCATCCAGAACGCCCGCACCTTCGCCCGCGAACAGCGCCGCGCCCGCGAACTGTCCGCCCTGCAAGAGATCGCCCTGGACATCTCGGCCGAACTGGCCCCGGACCGACTGATGGAGGCGGTCGTGCGGCGGACCCTGGACCTGCTGGGCCGCCCCGCCGGCAGCCTCTGGTTGTACGACCCGGCCGGCGATCTGCTGCGCTGCGCAGTCAGCATCGTCCCCCAGAAGGGCTGGCCAAGCCAGGCCGGCCACACCCTCCGGCCAGGCCAGGGACCCCAAGGACAGGCCTTCGCCGACGGTAAGCCACTGATCATCGCCGACTATCGCACCTGGGCCGGGAATGGGCAGACCGCCTCTGGCCCGATCGGCCCCCTGGCTGCTGCCCCGCTCTTCTGGAAGGACCAGGTGCGTGGGGTGCTCAGCGTGGCCGGCGAGACGGGCAGCCGACCCTTCTCCCCGGAGGAGACCGAAATCCTCTCCCTGCTGGCCTCCCAGGCGGCTATCGCCCTGGAGAACGCCCGTCTCTTCCAGGAAACGCGCCTCTGGGCCGAGCAGATGGCCCTCCTCCAGGAGGTCAACCGCGCCATCACCACCACCCTCGACCTGCGGGAGACGATGAGCGCGCTCATCGCCGGCCTGGAGCAGTTGATCCCCCACAGCGGTGGGGAGGTCTGTCTCTACGACCCCGACCGACAGGTCTTTGAATCGTACGGCCTGCACGGCGAGACGGTCCACCTGGTCTCTGCGGATCACTACACCCTTGAGGAGGGGTACACCGGCTGGATCGGCCGGCACCGCCGGCCCCTGCTCATCGAGGACTGCCTGACCTATACCGAGGCCCGCCCCAAACGGGGGGAGGCCCTGGAGAGTGGCCGGTTGCGCTCCTACATCGGGGCACCGATGCTCCTCGGAGAGCGGTTGGTGGGGACGCTCGAACTGATCAGCGACCGCCCCCGCGCCTTTGCCCAGGAGCACCTGCGCCTGCTCACCCTGGTGGCCGGCCAGGCCGCGGTGGCGATTGACAACGCCCGCCTCCACGAACTCACGGAGCAGCGGTTGCACCAACGCGCCGCCCAACTACGGGCACTCCAGCGCATCGGGCACGAGATGAATACCACCCTCCTCCTGGAGCACAACCTGCAGGTGCTGATCGAGGAGGCCGTCCAATCCACCGCTGCCGACCACGGCAATATCGCCATGCTCGACAGTTCGGTGGGGGCCTTTCGGGTGACCTCGGCCCTGGTCGGATACAGTCCGGCGGAGGAGCGGTTACTGAAACAGTTGCGCTTTGGCAAGGGACGCAGCCTGATTGACGATGTGCTCCGCTCCGGCCAGGCCGAGATTGTGGCCGACGCCCAGGCCGACCCCCGGCCGATCTCGGTCAAGGAGGGGACCCGCTCTGCCCTCTCCGTGCCGATCCTCTACGAGGGGCGGGTGCAGGGGGTCCTGAACCTGGCCAGCACCGCGGCGAACGCCTTTGATCAGGAGCACCTGCAGTTCGCCCAGACGCTGGCCATCCAGGCTTCCCTGGCCGTGGGCAACGCCCGCCGCTACCAGGAACTGGTCGAGCAGCGTGAGTTGGTCAGCCAGCGGGCCACCCAACTGCGCGAAATCCTCGATATCGGCAACACCCTGCGGGCCGACCTGGACCTGCCCGAGATGCTCAGCCAGATTGCCTATGGCATCGTCGGGAGTGTGGGCTTTGGGCTGGTCCTCTTTAACCTGGTCTCGGAAAAGGACCCGGACCGGTTGGAGCGGGTCGCCAGCGCGGGGATCCCCCTGGACGATTTCCGCCGCCTCCAGGAGGCCCTTCCCCGGCTCAGCGAGTACCAGGCCCTCTTCCAGGAAAAATACCAGACCAGCCGTTCCTACTTTATCCCTGAAGAAGCAGGGCTTTTCCCGAAGGACCTGCTGATCTTTCCCGCGGTGGAGGAAGAGGTCGGAGCGGAGGAATGGCACGCCCGCGATCTCTTGCTGGTGCCGATGTACTCCGGGGCAGGTGAACTGCTGGGGGTCATCTCCCTGGGCAACCCCTTCGACAGAAAGCGCCCCACCCGTCGGGTGGTCGAGGCCCTGGAGATCTTTGCCAACCAGGCGGCCATTGCGGTGGAGAACGCCCAGCTCTTCCGCGAGCGCGAGTGGCGCATCGCCGAACTGAACGCGCTGAACCGCATCAGCCGGGCGGCGACCGCGACCCTGGACCTGGACGCGATGTTGCTCTCGATCTATGAGCGGTTGGCCGAGGCGCGTGTGCTGGAGGTGGAGAGTTTCTACATCGCCCTCTACGATGCCGAGCGGCAGCGGCTGCGCTTCTACCCGGTGGTGGACAGGGGCGTGCTCTACGATGCCGAAGAGGATGCCGCGGTGGAAGGCATGGCCCGATGGGTCGTGGAGCACCGGGAGCCGCTCCTTCTGGAGGAGATTGCCCAGGCCGTCGAGGCGGGGGAGGTCGAGTATGTCAGCCTGGCCGGGTGGGAGGGGGAACGCACCCGTTCTTACCTGGGTGTGCCGATGATGGTCGGGCAGGACCTGGTCGGGGTGATCGCGGCCCAGAGTTACCGGCCGGCCGCCTACGGCGAGCGGGAGAAGCAGTTCCTCCTGACGGTGGCCAACCAGGTGGCCGTGGCGGTGCAGAACGCCCGCCTCTTCCGCGAGCGCGAGCAGCGGCTGGCCGAACTGGCCATCCTCAACGAGATCGGCCGGGTACTGACCTCGGCCCTGGCCCTGGACGAACTTTTGGAAGAGGTCTATCGGCAGGTCAGCCGGGTCTTTGATACGACCAACTTTTACATCGCCCTCTACGATGAGGCCGGCGACGAATGGGAGTCGCTCCTGGATGTGGAGGAAGGAAAACGCATGCCCCCGGAGCGGTACAAGGTCGGGGCCGGCCTGACCGGGCACATCATCCGCAACAAAGAGCCGCTCCTCTTCCACACGGCGGCCGAACTGGAAGCGTTCCATCGGCAGCAAGGGATCACGGCGATCGGCCGGCCGGCCCGCTGCTGGATGGGTGTCCCCCTGATCGCCGCCGACAAGGTCGTCGGGGTGATGGGCATCCAGAGTTACCAGGAGGAAACCCTCTACAGCGAGCAGGACCTGGCCCTCTTTTCCACGATCGCCGCCCAGGCGGCCATCGCCATTGACAACGCCCGCCTCTTCCAGGAGCGTGAACGGCGCATCACCGAACTGGCCATCCTCAATGAGATCAGCCGGGTGCTCTCCTCCACCCTGGACTTTGAGACCCTCGCCGAGACGGTCTACCAGCAGGCCAGCCGGGTCTTTGACACGACCAACTTTTACATCGCCACCTACGAAGAGGGCGCGGAAGAGTGGGAGATGGCCCTGCACCTGGAGCGGGGCGAACGGCAGTCGCCGGCGCGCTACCCGGTGGCGGCCGGCCTGACCGGCTGGATCATCCGCAACCGTCAGCCGCTCCTGCTGCACGACCTGGCCGAGAACGCCGCCTTTCACCAGGCCCAGGGACTGGACTTTCTCGGCGAGCAGGCCCGTTCCTGGTTGGGTGTCCCCCTGATCGCCGCCGACCGGGTCGTCGGGGTGATGGCGATTCAGAGTTACGAGCAGGAGGGCCTCTACAGTAAGCAGGACCTGACCCTCTTTTCCACAATCGCCGCCCAGGCGGCCATCGCCTTGAACAACGCCCGCCTCTTCCAGGAGCGCGAGCGGCGCATCACCGAACTGGCCATCCTCAACGAGATCGGCCGGACAATCTCCTCGGCCCTGGACCCGCGGGAGGTCACCCAGACGATCTGCCACCAGGTCGGGCGCGTGGTGGACACGACCAACTTTTACGTCGCCCTCTACGACGAGGAACGCGAGGAGTGGGAGACGGTGTTGGATATCGCCCAGGGGGAGGAGCAACCGCCGGTGCGTTACAGCGTCCAGGAAGGATTGACCGGCCATATCATCCGCAACCGTCAGCCGCTCCTCTTTTACACCGAAGAGGACCTGCGCCGCTTCGGTGAGGAGAATGGAATCGCCACGATCGGCGAGCAGGCCCACTCCTGGCTGGGCGTGCCGATGATCGCCGCCGACCGGGTCATTGGTGTGATCGGGGTGGAGAGTTACGACCGCGAGGGGGCCTTTAGTCAGGACGACCTGGCCGTCCTCTCCACCGTGGCCGCCCAGGCGGCCGTGGCCATGCAGAACGCCCGCCTCTTTGAAGAGACCCGCCGGCGACTGCTACAGGTCAACACCCTGTTGGAGGTCAGCCGGGACGTAGCCACCCAGTTCGACCTGCCGACCCTACTCCAGTCCATCATGGAAGCAGCGGTGGAGAGCGTCCCCGCCGCCGAACGGGGCTCGATCCTCCTCCTGGATAGAGAAGCCCAGGAACTGGTCCGAGCGGCCCAGATCGGCTACCCCGGTGAGGCCCAGACCGAGGTCCGCCTGGGACTGGACGAGGGGTTTGCCGGATGGGTCTGTCGGGAGGGCCGCGCTGATATCGTCATAGACGCCCACAGCGACCCCCGCTTTGTGCTGACCGATTCGACCCTGGATGTGCGCAGCCTGATCTCGGCCCCCCTCATCGGCAAGAGCGGCCTGGTTGGGGTAATCAACCTGGACAACCGCACCCGACCGGGCGCGTTCCGCCAGCAGGACCTGGAGTTCCTTTCCGGCCTGGCCCACCAGGCGGCCGTGGCGATCGAGAACGCCCACCTCTTTGAGGAGCGTGAGCAGCAGGCCCGGATCCTGGAGGCGCGCGTGCGCGAACTGGCCGCCCTGCTGGAAGGGACCCGGGCGATCACCTCCACGTTGGAACTGCAGGAAGTTCTGGAGACGATGGTCAGCGTGGTGGGCCGGCAGATGCAGGTGGCCACCGTGGTCCTCTGGCTGGTCGAGGGCGAAGAGGTGCGCCCGGTGGCGGCCAAGGGGCTGCCGGCCGAGTTCCTCCAAGAGGTGCGGTTGAAGGTCGGGCAGGGCCTGACCGGCCGAATCGCCGAGAGGGGCGAGATTCTCACCGTCCCGGACGTCGTGGCCGAGGACGAACGCCACCGCTCTGCCTATGCCTCGGTGGACCGCCAACTGGACCTGCACGGTTTCCTGGGCGTGCCGATCACCTACCAGGAGCGCATCCTGGGCGTCCTCAGCGTGATGACCCACGAACCGCGCCTCTTTGTCCCGGAGGAGATTGCCCTGCTGACCGGACTGGCCGAGCAGGCCGGTGTGGCCGTGGAGAACGCTCGCCTCTTCCAAGAGCGCGAACGGCGCATCAACGAACTGGTCGCGGTCAACGAGATCGGCCGGGCGATCAGTTCGACGATGCGGTTGGACGAACTTTTGGAGACGATTCGCCGGGAGGCCGGCCGGTTGGTGGACACGAGCAACTTCCTGGTCGCCTTTTACGACGAGCGGCACAACGTCGTCTCCTTCCCGGTCTATCACGAGTTTGGCCGGCGGCTTGAGATGGAGGAGCGCGTGGCCGGCAACGGCCTGACCGAATATGTCATCCGCCAGCGGGCCCCCGTCCTGATTGACGGCGACTCGGAGGCATTTTGCCGGGAGCACGGCATTGACCATCACGGCACGGCCTCCCCGTCCTGGCTGGGTGTGCCGCTGATCTATATGGACCGCGTCATCGGGGTGATGGCCTTGCAGGACTATGAGCACGCCGGGGCCTATGACGAGCATCACGTCCGCCTCCTCTCCACCATCGCCAACCAGGCCGCGGTGGCGGTACAGAACGCCCGCCTCTTTACCGACCTGGAAGAGTCGCGCACCGAATTGGAGGCCCGCCTGATTCAACTGGGCGCGCTCCAGGAGATGGGCCAGACAATCGCCGGTACCCTGGAGGAGGATGTGGTGATTGGCACCGTCCTGGATGCAGTCACGGCCACCCTGGGCTTTTCCTACGCCGTCGTCTCCCTGGTGGACGAAGAGGCCGGCGAGGTGCGGGCCGTGCGCGGCGTCGGCGTCTCGGAGGAGCAGGTCGCCGCCTCGCGCAAGCCGCTGGCTAGCAGCGATATCATGGCCGATATCGTCCGCAGCGGCCGGGTCGAGGTGATTGACGGCTGGGACGAGCGGTTGGACCGGGAGATCTTTGAGCGCTTTGGCCATGCCGACCTGGTGCGGATCTACGCCCCGCTGGTGGCCCGGGGCAAGGTGATCGGCCTGATCGAGGCCGGCTATCCCAAAGTGATTCGCACCGAGATTACCCAGGACGATATCGAGGTCCTGCAAACCTTCCTGGCCCAGGCATCCATTGCCATTGACAACGCCCGCCTCTTTGCCGAGATTCGCCGCTTTACCGAGGAACTGGAGCAGATGGTGGAGGAGCGCACCCGGGAACTGGCCGATGAGAAGAACCGGTTGGAGGTCCTCCACACCATCACCACCGAACTGGCCAGCACCCTCGACCTGGACGAAATCCTCCTCAAGACGATGGACCTGGCCTCGCAGGCCACCGGGAACTCGCTGGGGATGGTTCTGCTGCGCGACCCGACCACCGCTGGGTTGACCTGCCGGGCGATACTCGATGAAAAGCACACCCTGCGGCCGGGGCCGCAGTCCGTACCGACCGCCCGTTCGGCCCTCCTCCAGCAGGTCCTGGAGAAACGAGAGGCTGTGCGCATTGACGACCTGCAGGAGGACCCTCGCGCTCAGGACCTCCCCGACCTGCCCGCCGGGGTGCGCTCGGCCGCCGTCGTGCCGCTGGTCTCGGCCGAGGCGACCGTGGGGGCGATTCTCCTCTCCCATCCCGAACCCGGCTTTTTTGACGAGGACCAGATGCGCCTCCTGATGACCCTCGGCGGTGAGGTGGCCACGGCGATTCACAACGCCGAACTCTACAGTTTCATCAACGACCAGGCCCAGCGGTTGGCCGATATGCTGACCTACCAGCAGGAAGAGGCCAGTAAGGTGCGGGCAATCCTCCAGTCCATCGCCGATGGCGTCCTGGTGGTGGACCGCGAGGGGACGATCATCATGGTCAACCCGGCTGCTGTGGCCATCCTGGAGATGCCCCGTGAGCAGTTGGAGGGCCGCTCCACCCGCGACCTGCCCGGCCTCTTTGAGGAAGGGGGCATCTTTGCCCAGGAGAGCCGCCGCTTTGAGATACTGGGCCGCTTTGTCAGTGTCGCCTCTGCCCCCGTGGTGACCAACACCGGCGAGGAGTTGGGCCGGGTCTATGTAATGCGCGACATCACCCGTGAGGTCGAGGCAGATCGGGCCAAAAGCGAGTTTATCTCCACCGTCTCCCACGAACTGCGTACCCCCCTGACCTCGATCAAGGGGTATGTGGACCTGATTCTGCTGGGCTCGGTGGGCGAGATCAGCCCGATGCAGCGGAACTTTTTGGATGTCGTACGGGCCAATGCCAACCGCCTGGTGGACCTGATCAACGACCTGCTGGACATTTCGCGTATCGAGACCGGGCGCATCGTCCTCAACCCGGAACCGATCTCGGTCCTGGACCTGCTCGAGGAGGTGCTCGAATCGGCCCGCACCGAGATCGCGCGCAAGTCCCTGTCCCTGGAACTGGAGGTCCCTCCCGACCTGCCGCTGGTGCACGCCGACCGCAAGCGTATCCTCCAGGTGCTGAACAACCTGGTCAGCAACGCCTACAAGTACACCCGCGAAGGGGGCCGGGTGGCGATCTCGGCGCGCTGCACCGATGGGTTCGTCCAGGTCGATGTCGCCGACACCGGCGTGGGTATCTCAGAGGAGGACCAGAAGAAACTCTTCACCCGCTTTTTCCGGGCGGACAACCCGCTCGCCGATGAGGTCGGCGGTACCGGCCTGGGACTGGCCATCTCGAAATCGTTCGTCGAGATGCACGGGGGCCGAATGTGGGTGCAGAGCGAACTGAATGTGGGCAGCACCTTCAGTTTCACCCTGCCGCTGGCGGCAAACCAGGCTGGAGCAGAGGAGGAACTGCCGCCAAAGGCCCCGGAGGTAGCCCCCCCTGCAGGGATGCCGCACACCGTGCTGGTGGTGGACGACGAGCCGAACATCTCGGCCCTCCTTCGCTACCACCTGGAGCAGGCCGGTTACGATGTGCGCACTGCCCGCCGGGGCGAGGATGCCCTGGAGATCGCCCGTCGGGAGCATCCCGACCTGATTACCCTGGACATTATGATGGCCGGCATGGATGGGTTCGAGGTGCTGGAACAACTCAAGGCCGACGAGAGCACCGCCGACATCCCCGTGGTCGTCGTCTCGATCGTCGCTGAAAAAGAGGACCTGATGGCGATGGGAGCGGTGGATTTTCTGCCCAAACCGCTGGACAAGGACGACCTGTTGAGTACGATCCGGCGGGTCTTGGGCAAGAGGAAAAAGAAAGGGACGATCCTGGTGGTGGACGATGACCCCGACATCGTCGGCTGGCTCCGCCAGGTGCTGGAGGGGCAGGGCTTTCGGGTAAACGCGGCCGCCGATGGCGAGGCCGCGCTGGAGGTAGCGGCCGAGGAGCCCCCCGATCTGATCCTCCTGGACCTGCGCCTGCCCAAACTGGACGGACGGGAGGTCATCTCCCGGCTCAAACTGGATCATCAGACCCGCGATATCCCGATTATCGTGATCACGGCCAGTGCGGTGGATAAAGAACGCGACCGCGTCCAGGTGCTGGGCCTGGGAGCGGAGAGTTTCCTGACCAAGCCGTTCACAGCGGAAGACCTGGTCCGCGAGATCAGGCGCGCGATGCAGGAAAGAATGGAGGCAACGAAAGAATGAGTAAAAAGATCCTCGTCGCCGATGACGAACCGGATGTCCTTTTCATGACCGCGTTCAGCCTGCGCACGGTGGGCGGCTTTGAGGTCATCGAGGCCCGCAACGGCCTGGAGGCCGTGGAACTGGCCCAAAAAGAACGACCCGATGTGATTATCCTGGACATCAAGATGCCTCGGATGAACGGCTATGAGGCCTGTCGCCGCTTGCGAGAGATCGAGGGGCTGGCCGATACCCCGATCATCTTTCTCTCGGCCAAAGGGCAACGACACGAGATCGAAGAGGGGTTCGAGGCCGGCGCGACCGATTATATCCTGAAACCCTTTGCCCCAGAGGAGTTGATCACCAAAGTGCGCCAGATCTTGCAATAGGATGGGGGAATACCCCTCGGGGTGATCATGAGCGCCATCTTGCTCGACACCGGGATGCTCCATTACGAGGTTTTCGGCCGGGGAAAACCGGTCGTCCTCCTGCATGGCTGGCTCGGCTCCTGGCGCTACTGGATGCCCACAATGGAGGCCCTGGCGGAAAACTATCGCACCTACGCCCTCGACTTTTGGGGCTTTGGCGACTCGGACAAGCCGGGCGATTGCTACAGCATTGGGGATTATACCCAACTGGTGGAGGATTTCCTGGACGATATGGGGATCCCCCGGACGACCCTGGTCGGCCATTCGCTGGGGGGAGTGGTCGCCCTGCACGTGGCCCTGGAACGGGCCCAACGGGTGGAAAAGTTGGTCCTGGTGGATACCCCCGTCCATGGGGCCGGCCTGTCGGTCTCGCTCAAACTGGCCCGCAACCCCCTCTCGCGGGTTCTGGCCCGCCCCCGTACCCTGATCAACCTGTGGATGCGCTCCCTGAAGCGGGTCTCCTCCGACTGGCCCGATATGTACGAAGAGATCGTCGAGGATACGGGGAAAATAGACCACCAGGCCGTCCAGCAGAGTGTGGAGAGCATGCTGGCCCTGGACCTGGGAGCCAACCTCTCCCGGTTGTACACCCATACGCTGGTGGTCCATGGGGAAAAGGACGAATTTGTGGAACCGGGGCAGGCCCGCTTTTTTGCCGACGGAGCGGTGGCCACCGCCCAGGTGGTTGTCCTGAAAGATTGCCGGCACTTTCCCTTTCTCGACCAACCGAGCAAGTTCAACCGTCTGCTCAAAGAGTTTCTGGCCAGCGAACTGGGCCAGGAGGTCAGCGTCAAAGAGGAATGGAAACGACGCTATAGCACCATGGAGTATATCTGACCCGATGATGCGGGGCCGGGAGAATATCTCACCCGGCAACTCCCGCTTCCGGGGAAAAGGAACTGCGATGCTCCCCTTACGCGATCATCTACCCACACGGCGATTTCCCATTGTGACGGTGGTGCTCATCGGGCTCAACATCCTCGTTTTTATCGGCGAACTGCTCCTGGATGCCGGCGGCACCCTGGATGCCTTTCTGCTGCGCTGGGGGCTGGTGCCCTATGACGTCACCCACCACCTGAACCTGGAGGAGGGTCTGACCTTTTTCACCTCGATCTTGCTCCATGGTGGGATTATGCACATCGCCGGCAACATGCTCTACCTGTGGATCTTTGGGAACAATGTCGAGGACGAGATGGGTCGGGGCAAGTTCGTCCTCTTTTACCTGCTCTGCGGGGTCCTGGCCGGCCTGGCCCAGATCCTGCCCGGTCCAAGCGTGACCATCCCGGGAATCGGGGCCAGCGGGGCGATCGCCGGCGTGCTGGGAGCCTACCTCATCCTCTTTCCCCGGGCGCGTGTCTCCACCCTGATCATGCTGGGCTACCTTGGCCGGGTGCGGGACCTGCCGGCCTTCTGGGTGCTGGGGTTCTGGTTCGTGCTGCAACTGCTCAACGGATTCCTCACGATTGGAGACTTTCAAAGTGGTGGGGTGGCCTGGTTCGCCCACATCGGCGGGTTCATCGCCGGCCTGCTCCTGGTGCGGCTCTTTGCCCGCCGTCGAGCCCCGGCCTACCGCCCACCACGGGCCTGGTAGGTTCCCGATCGCTGAGGAGAATTAAGGAGGCGGTTTCGATGGGTCCGATCTATGAAGGTCAGTTGCTGGGCAAAGGGCTCCGCTTCGGCATCGTCGTCTCCCGCTTTAACGAGTTTATCAGCCGCAAACTGCTGGAGGGGGCCCTCGACGCCCTGGAGCGCCACGGTGTGGCCGAGGAAGACATCGAGATCGCCTGGGTGCCCGGCTCGTTCGAGATTCCCCTGGTCGCCCGCCATATGGCCCAGAGCGGGCACGATGACGCCGTCATCTGCCTGGGGGCGGTCATCCGGGGGGCTACCCCGCACTTTGACTATGTCGCCGCCGAGGTGGCCAAGGGGGTCGCCCAGGTGGCCCTGCAAACGGGTGTGCCGGTCCTCTTTGGCGTCCTGACCACCGACACGATCGAGCAGGCGATCGAGCGGGCCGGGACCAAGGCCGGGAACAAGGGGTTCGACGCGGCGGTGGCGGCAATCGAGATGGCCAACCTGCTACGGCAGTTGCCGGCCGGCAAGGCCGCACCCGAACGCTGAGGCGGTGGGAGAGACCGCGATGCCCGGCCGGCGGGCCTCGGCCCACATCGCCGAGAAAACCCTCCCCCTGCCCGAGGGCGAACTGCGCTACGTTTTGGCCGTCCCGCCCGATGACCGGCTCGACCACCCCGTCCCCCTGATCTTGGCCCTGCACTACGGCTGGCCCACACCCGGTCCGCCGCCGCCCTTTTACGGCCGGGGGGTGCTCCTGGGGCTGGTGCGGCCGGCCCTGCTCCCCCTGAACGCCCTCATCGCCGCCCCCGACTGCCCCGGCCGGGACTGGACCGACCCCCGCTCCGAGGCGGCGGTGCTCCAACTCCTCGACCACCTGGAGCGGGTGCACCCGGTGGACCGGGAGCGCGTCCTCCTGGTCGGCTACAGTCTGGGCGGCATCGGGACCTGGTACCTGGCCGGCCGCCACCCGGAGCGCTTCTCGGCGGCGATTCCGATCTCCACCGTCCCCTACGAAGAGGCCCTCGACCGGATCGAGGGCCTGCCCCTCTACGTCATCCACGCCCGCCAGGACGAACTGATGCCCCTCCCCCTGGTCGAGCAGGCGGTCAACCGCCTGCGGACGCAGGGAATCGCCGTCGAACTGGTCGTCCTGGAGGGGGTGACCCACTTTGAAACGGCCCGCTTTGTCGAACCACTGCGTCGGGCGGTGCCCTGGGTGCGGGCGATCTGGGGGGAGGGGCAGGGGTGAGGACGCGGATCGGCGCGGAGGGGACGGTTCGACATTTTGGAGGCCGGGGATGGATTCTGTGCGGGAAGAGGGTGAGGACGCGGATCGGCGCGGAGGGGACGGTTCGACAGATTTCAAGGGGGATGGGGGGCACTTGAGGCATAACCGAAGCGGGTTCTGGAGCGGTTCGACCGCCTGCGGGAACAGACGGCGCAACTTTGCGGCCCCCAGGGAGGCCGAGGTGGAGGCCGACCGGCGGGGGTTGGAGAAACACGGCGAGGAAGCAAATGGAAACCTGTTCGGAAGTCGTGGTGACCCGTCCCCGAGCCCGTGACCTGGGGCTGGACCTGGGGGGTCTTTTCCCCGGCCCCCTCAACGCGATCACCGACGTGGCCGGCATACGGGTGGGGCACACGACCCTGATCGCCGGCGAGGGACCGCTGCGGCCGGGCGAAGGGCCGGTGCGCACCGGCGTGACGGTGATTCTGCCCCACGGGGGGAACCTCTTTCAGGAAAAGGTCCGCGCCGCCGGGCACACGATCAACGGCTTTGGCAAGGTCTTTGGTTTTGAGCAGGTGCGCGAACTGGGCCTGCTCGAGAGCCCCATCGCCCTGACCAACACCCTCAACGTTGGCCTGGTGGCCGACGCGCTGGTGCAGTACGCCCTCCGCCAGAACCCCGAGATCGGCGTCCGGCCCGGGGTCGGCACGGTCAACGTCGTCGTCGGCGAGACGAACGACGGCTACCTGAACGACATCCAGGGCCGGCACGTCCGGGCGGAGCATGTCTGGGCGGCGATCGCATCTGCATCGGAGGGGCCGCCGGCGGAGGGGGCGGTGGGGGCGGGCACCGGCACGACCTGCTTTGGCTGGAAGGGGGGCATCGGCACGGCCAGCCGGCTGCTGCCGCCGGAGGTGGGCGGTTTTACCCTGGGCGCGCTGGTGCAGTCGAACTTTGGCTGGCCGGCCGACCTGGTGATGGGGGGCATCCCCGTCGGCCGGCATCTGCGCCCGCCCGACACCCCCCCGGCCCCCTGGGAGGCCGGCTCGGTGATGGTCGTCCTGGCCACCGACGCCCCCCTGAGCAGTCGCCAGTTGCGACGGTTGTGCGTGCGCGTCGCCGCCGGCCTAGCCCGCACCGGCAGTACCCTCGGCCACGGCAGCGGCGATTTCGTCATCGCCTTGAGCACGGCCCGGCGGGTGGCACAGCGACCGGCCGGCCCCACCACCACCGCGACCGCCCTGGCCGACGAGCCCCGCGTCCTCTCCTGGCTCTTCCGCGCCGTGGTCGAGGCGGTCGCCGAGGCGGTCTGGAACTCGCTCTGCCGGGCCGAGACGGTCATCGGGCGGGACGGGCAGGTCCGCCATGCCCTACCGGTGGAGGAGGTAGCCGACCTGGTGCGGCGCTACAGAGCCTCGGGGAACAGCGGCAGTTGGTAGGCCGGTCGCCGGCCGTCCAGGAGCACAAAGGGGGCGGCCCGGCCGGCGGCAATCCCCAGGCGGCGCAGGTCGTCCAGGGAGCGCAGCCGGCCCTCCCGGCGGGCCTGCAGGATGCGCTCGGCCCCCTGGGGCCCGATGCCGGGAACGCGCAGGAGGTCCCGCCGGCCGGCCCGGTTCACCTCGACCGGGGCGTGGAGCAGATGCCGGCAGGCCCAGACCCGTTTGGGGTCCGTCTCGCGGGGCAGGTTGCCCTCGGCGTCAAAGGGGAGTTCCTCCACCCGAAAGCCGTAATCCCGCAGCAGGAAGGAGGCCTGGTAGAGGCGGTGCTCGCGCAGCGGTGGCGAGGGCGGTCGGTCCTCCAACGGCGTCCCCGGAACCGGGTCGAAACTGCTAAAGTAGGCCCGCGCAATCCCCACCTCCCGGTGGAGTTGTTCGGTCGTGCGCAACAGTTCGGCGTCGCTCTCGCCGGCCGCCCCGACGACGAACTGGGTCGTCGAACTGGGCCAGGGGCCCGGCTCCTCCCGGCGAATCTCTTCAATCCAGCGGAGCCGTTGCCACAGGTCCTCGACAAAGATCTTGTGCGGGGCCAGTTGGGCCAGTCGCCGGTCGTTGGGGGCCTCCAGGTTGACCGAGACGCGGTCGGCCAGACGCATGGCCGCCCGGACCTGCTCCCGCTCCGCCCCCGGCATAATCTTGAGGTGGAGGTAGCCGCGAAAGTGGTAGCGGCGGCGGAGGATTTCGGCGGTGTCCAGGAGGCGGTCCTGGGTGCGCGGCCCGCCGCCGGCCACGGCGGAACTGAGAAAAACCCCTTCGGCCAGCCCCTTCTCGTGGACCTCGATAAAGAGGTAGGCCAGTTCGTCGGGGGTAAAGTGCACCCGGCGCAGGTCCCGTCCCCGGCGGAAGGGGCAGTAGAAGCAATCGCGCTCGCAGGCGGAGGAGAGGAGGGTCTTGAAGAGGGCGATGCGCCGGCCGTTGGGCAGGACGGCCTGGTGAATGCAACCGCCCAGGGTGGGGCGGCCGGCCGGCTCCGGGCCCGTTCCGGGGCCCACCCCGTCCGGTTCGTAGCGCGTGGCCGGCGCCAGCAGGTGTAACTTTTCCCAGTGGTCCATCGCCACCTCCTGACCCCATTATACGAACAAGAGTTCGTTTTGTCAAGGCTTGTTGCGGCGCGGTCGAAAGTTCCTGCGCCCCCCGCGAAACCGCCGCTGTGTCTCCTGGACCAGGAAAGCAAACACCTCCCGCACCGGCCGGGCCCGCTGTTCCCGAATCCAGGAGAGGGGAATTTGGGTGCTCCAGCGGGCCAGGCCGCCCAGCCCAAACAGCACCTGCTCCGGCTCCAGCCGCCAACGGCCCAGGAACAGAGGGTGCTGGGGCAACGTCACACCCGATAGAAGCATGGTCACCATCATGGCCAGGCCGGAAAGCGCCCCAAAGACGGCCGAGTAGACCTGTCGCTTTCCCCCGGGGGCGATGGCTAGGACAAAGTTGACCGCTACAATCCCCGTCCCCGACCACATGATGCCCGAAGTCACCGCTTCAAAGTAGACCAGTTCATAGTGCTGCGGGGTGACCAGGACCCAGAGGAGGGGATTGATACCACCGAGCACCAGCGCCAGGCGCATCGCCGTCTTGTTCCCAAAGCGGTCAACAAGTGCTCCCCAGGGGCGCAGGGCCAGCAGGGAGGCGATGGTCGAAATGGTGCCATAGACCTGGATGCTGACGAGCGACATCCCCAGTTTCTTGATCATAAACGGCCCCCAGAAGGGAGAGGCGATGCCGACGGCCAGCATCCACCACAACCCATAAACGACCAGCCGGCGAAAGTTGGCGTCCCGCAGCGGCTCGGCCACGATTCGCCAGAAGGGGTCGGGCTCGATGGGCTTGGGGGACTCTGGTTGCCGGGCCAGGACGATCACGCTGACGATCCCCATAGCGACACCAAAACCAAAGACGACGGCAAAGGCGTAGGGCAGGTTTGTCGGAGCAAACAAGTCCGCCGACGGCAAAAGAGGCCGGACCGCCTCCAGGAGCGTGCCGGCCTGGGGGTCAAAGAGGTCTACAAAGGCACCAAAGAGATACCCCGCCAGGAGGCCGGCGACCAAGAGGTACTGGTTGCGCCGTGAGAAAAAGCGCCCGCGAAGTTCGATCGGGACAATGTCCGAGATCCACGCCACCCAGAGGTTGCCGCTGACCGCCTGCAGGGAGGTGTTGAGAAAAAAGATGGCCAAAAAGACCGCCATGGCGGTGGAGGGGGGGAACAGAAAGGGCAGGAAGATGTAGGCTACCGGGAGGAGCCGGCCGGCGGTGACCAGGCGGATCACCATCCCCTTGCGCGAGGTCAGCCGGCGGGTAAGAGCCACACCGAGCGGTTGAAAGATCTGAGCGAGCTGGCTGATGGCCGACAGGAGACCAAAGTGCAGCGGCGTGGCCTGGAGCAGGACGGCGAACCGGGTCAGAAAGATACTGCCGGCCGCAGCCAGGCCAAAGTGAACCTGGGCGAAAACACCCTCAATCGTTGAAATCCTGGTCGTCTGCCGAATCTCGGCCTGTTGCTTATCTGGTTCCACAATCGAATTATACCACACTTGCACTTCCCCCCACTGCCGTGTATAAAAGACCTGCGCTGCACCATCGCCGGCGCAACTTTTTTCCCCAAAGGGGATAAGGATAGGTGGAGACGGTGATGACGCACCTGGATGAGCAGCAGGAACAGGCCCTGATTCGACGGGCCCGGCAGGGCGACAGAGAGGCCTTTGGCCGGCTGGTGGCCTGCCACCAGCGGACGGTCCTGCGAATCGCCTACCACCTGACCGGCAATCGCCAGGATGCGGAGGATGTGACTCAGGAGGCGTTCGTGAAAGCGTACCAGGCGTTGGGGCAGTTCGAGTTTGGCCGGCCACTGGCCCCATGGCTCTACCGCATCGCCCGCAACGTCGCCCTGAAGCGACTCCGCGCCGCCTGCCCCCAGACCGCGCTGGTCGAAGAGACCCTGCCCCAGACCCAACCGGGCCCGGAGGAGGCCGTCGTCACCGCCGACACGCTGGCCCGCCTGCGGGACGCGCTCGCCGCCCTGCCGGCGCACTACCGGCAGGTCATCGAACTGCGCCACTTTGAGGGCCTTTCCTACGAGGAGATCGGCCGGGTGCTGGACGAGCCGCTCTCCACGGTCAAAACGTGGCTCTTTCGGGCGCGGCGCCGCCTGCGGCAGGCCCTGGAGGAACGGTCCGATGAACGATGAAGGGCATCTGAGCGAAGCACAGGTCAACATGTACCTGGATGGCGCGCTGCCGGAGGAAGAGCAGGTCCAGGTCGAGGCCCACCTGGCCGGTTGCGCTCGCTGCCGGGCGGAGGTGGCCGCGCTGCGGCAGCTCTTTGCCGCCCTGGAGGAACTGGCCCCCCAGCCCGATCTGGTGCCGGCCGTGCTGGCCCAGATCGGGCGGAGACGGTCGCCTCTGGGGTGGGTCGGCCGGCTCGTGCCGGCCCTGCAGGCGGTCCTGTCGCTGGGACTGCTCGTCTGGGGCGGCCTCTGGCTGGCCCGGCACCACCCTCTGGCGGCGTGGTGGCAGGGCCCCTGGGGCCGACTCTGGCCTGAGGGCGCGCTCGCCTCGACCTGGGCGGCGGTCACCGCATGGGCTGCCGGCCTGGGACCGTGGTTTGCCGGCCGGGGCGCGGCCCTGTGGGCCGGTCTGCGGGACTGGGCCACCGGGTGGAACCCACCGCCCTTGCCCTTCTCGCCCCTTGGGCCGGCCCTCACACTGCTGGTCGTCTGGCTGGCCGGCAACGCGCTGCTCCTGCGGCATGTCGCCTGGAACAGACAAGCGGTTTTCTCAAAAAGGAGGCGTTGAGATGCGAGATCCCAGAGCGGTTCTCTTGACGGCGTTGGTCTTGGGTGTGCCCCCCTTCTTCCTGCTCCTCCTGGCCCTGCTGCCCACCTGGGTAGAGCGGGCCGAGGCGGTGGTGCAGGCCCGCCCCTGGCGCGCCTTTGGCCTGGGGTTGCTCAACCTGGCCTTTTTCTTTGTGCTGGGCTTGCTGGTCGCTACCGAGATTACCCCGCTGGCAGTCATTGGGGCGATCTCGTTCATAATTCTGTCATTGCTCTTGCTGGCCGGCCTGCTGATCGCGGCGGTGGTGGCCGGCCGGCAGGTGCTCCGGCGGGTAGCCGAGCGGCGGGGTACCCCCCTGGGCGCGCTCCTGCTGGGGCTGCTCCTGTGCTACCTGAGCCTGTTCGTGCCGATTCTGGGCTGGCTCTTGGTGCTGGGGCTGGTCGCGGCCGGCCTGGGTGGGGTGATCCTGGCCCTGGTGCCACAGCCTGCCCCGACCGAGACCGAGTAGGCCAAGTATCCCCGGTCGGGGGAGCGACCCGCGCCCCCCGACCGGGAGAGACTCGAAACCGTCCCCGGCCCTTCATCCTAATTTCATCATTTCTTCACACAAGAACGCTATGGTAAAAGCACCTCAGCGGTTGGACTGTGGATGTTGTGGGTGGACGTGTCGCCCCATATGGGGCGACAAAGGAGGACTGATGAAACGCGCCATACCCTTTTTCCCCACGCTTGTGCTGCTCGCCTCGTTGCTGCTGCCGCCGGCAACACTGCCGCCGGTGGCCTACTCCCTGGAAGGCACAACGGAGGCGGCCGCGCCTCTACCGGCCGGGGAACCCCGACCTCCTTCCCCGACCGCCCTCGGCGGGATCGAAGGCATCCTCTACGAACCCGACGGCATCTCCCCCGTCGTCGGCGGCTGGGTTGACATCTACGATGCTGGTGGCACTACCTGGCCGGGCACCTGGACCGACAACACCGGCTACTATGCCCTCCCCGACTTGCCTCCCGGCGACTATATCCTGACCGCCTACCCGCCGGACTCTTCGCCCTATGCCGCCTCCGTCCCCGTGGCAGTGCACGTCTGGAGCGGCCAGTGGAGCACCCAGGACCTCTACCTGACCGTCGTGCGCATCAGCGGCTGGGTGCAGGACTGCGCTACCGCCGCCCCGATCGGCGGGGCCACGGTCGTCGCCCACGATGACGACTGGACCGTGGCTTTTGCGGACACGACCGACGACAACACCGGCGCCTTCAAGATCGGCGGGGTCGAGATCGGCATCACCTACACCCTGGAGGCGTTCCCGCCGCCTGATAGCCCCTACACCCCCCCCGAACCGCTTGTCGTCATCCCCACCGCCACCGGCATACTCCTGCAGATGTGCCTGCCGGTAACCAACGTGGTCGGAATCGTCCACGAACCGGACGGCACCCCCCTGCCCGAGGCACGGGCGGTTATCTACCGAAACGACTTTTGGGAGGGCATCGAGAGCGACTTTCGGGGCCGGTTCGCCTTCCACGGCCTGCCCACCGGCACTTTTTCCCTGCAGGTTTTGCCTCCAGCCCACCGGCCTGACCTGCGGAGCAGTGCGCCGATCTCGGTCGTCCTTCCTCTGACCGACACCCTGGTGGATGTGGGCATCATCACGTTGCCCTACGCCATCAAGATGGTCCAGGGGCGGGTACTGCTGGAGGATGTGGTTGGGGTGACCGACGCCAATGTGCTGGCCTGGCAACTGGACGGGCCGGGGTTTGCCGCCACCGGGACAGACGGAAACGGCTTTTTTGCCCTGGGCCTGTCCGGAGGAATCTGGGAGATCGGCATAGATCCGCCGGTGGGGAAACTGCCCTTCCCCTGGGTCTATACCGGGCCGCCGGCCGGGGTTGCCTTTGAGCGCAACCTCCTCCCCGAGACGGCCACGGTCACCCTGAGCGTGCGCCTGGCCGACGCCCAGGTGGTCGGGCAGATCGTCTGCCCCGGCGGGGTGCCCTGCGCCGGGAACCCGCCTTTCGCTGCGATCAAGGTGGTCGCGGCCAACGACGAGATCGCCCTGCCCGCCGAACTCCGGCCGGATTATACCTTCGCCATCTCCCTCCCGCACGGCTGGTACGAGGGCTCGGTCTTTGTGGAGGACCCCGCCTTCCAGGGCCCGCCGCCAGACGCCTTTTTCGTTGCCCCTGGCGAGACGCTGGATGTGGGGCCGGTCGAACTGGTGGCCCGCGACGCCCGCATCACCGGCCGGGTGCTGGATGGCTATGGTGGTGGCGTGGCCGGTATCCCCGTCGTCGCCTGGCAACCCGGCGGGGGCAACTGGAGCACTGACCTGAGCGACGGCAACGGCGTCTACACCCTGCCGGTGGCCGGCGGGGACTGGTTCGTCCAGCCGCAGCCCAAGCAGAGCCAACCGTACATCTTTCAGCATGGGCCCAAACCGGTCGGAGTGAAGCCGGGCAGCGTGGTGACCGGGGTAAACTTTGTCCTGACCCCGGTGGACGCGCGCATCCTCGGCACGGCGGTGGACGCCTACGCCGGCGATCGCCTCTGGGAACTGGACGGGTGGGCCTGGGGCGCCCGCTACATCGGCCCACCCGACTGGCTGGACCCCTTTTCCGATGCCCCCTTGCAGAACGGGGGGTTCACCCTGAAGGTCAAGGGCGGCGACCTCTATTGGGTCGGCGTGGAGGTGCCCTTCTACGCCCCCTACGTCTCCGGCAACGCCGGCCCCTTCCCTGTCCAACCGGAGGAGTGGGTGAACGTCCAGGTGCCCCTCCTGCCCAAAGATGCCCAGGCCACCGGCCAGCTGATGGACATTGCCCACGGCGTGCCCGCGGTCGGGGCCTGGGGCGAGGTCTGGGCCAAGGACAGCCAGGGGCACCATGCCGCGGCCGGCATAGACCCAACCGATGCCGCCTACGCGATTGACCTGGTCAGCGGAACCTGGAGTCTGCGGCCCTGGGTGGACCCCGAGAGCGGCTATGTGGCCATCCCCACGCGCACCGTCGTCACCGTCACCTCGGGCCAGGTTGTTTTCCAGGACCTGCCGGTCTGGCCGGTGGAGGGGCTGATTACCGGGACGGTCTTGGACCCGTACGGTCTGCCTCTGCCCGGTGCGCTGGTCTTTGCCGAAGGGGAGGCCCCACCGGTCGGGTACGTTGACAACCAGGGTGTTACCGATGAGCGCGGCCAGTTTGCCCTGCCCGTGCCGGAGGGCGAGTACGCCGTTGGTGTGGTCCTGCCCCACGAGGAGATGGAGGCCCTGGGTTGGCTGAGCCCGCCGATCACCCAGGTGGTGGCTCCCGCCCTGAATCCGGTCACCGGCCTGCGCTTCCGCTTCCGCCAGGTGGACGGGGTACTTGCCGGGACGGTGACCTTTGCGCCGGGCGTGGAGGTCACCCCGACCCATCCGGTCTACCTCTGGGCCTGGGCCGAGAGCGGCGAGTGGACCGAGTCCTGGGCGCATTTCGACCCCTCTGGCGTGGCCACCTACACCTTGCCGGTCATCTCGAACACCCTCTGGCACGTCGGGGCAGTCTATGAGGACCACGAGAGCAGTGCCTACTACGAGAGCCGCGAGCAGGTCGTCTGGGTGGACCCGGCCGGTGGGTTTGCCTGGCAGGACCTGGTCCTGGAGGGCCCCTGGCCGCTGATCGAGCCGCTGATCGTCAGTTTCGAGGCGTCCGAGATGCAGAACCTGCGCCTGGAGGACGGCACCCAGATCGTGATTCCACCGGGCGCGTTGGCCGTCTCCGGCACGGTGACGCTGTACATCTTTCCGACCAAGGAGGTCTGGCCGGGAGGGGGCCGGAGCCTGATCGGCCTGGGCTACGAGATCTGGGCGACCGATGAGAGCGGGGCCGAGATCACCCAGTTCAACCAGGAGGTGCTGATCATCCTGCACTATCCGCCGGACGAGGAGTTGGTCCGCCAGGGTATCTCTGAGGAGCAACTGGTGCCGGCCTACTACTCCACCCTCCTGGGGCGGTGGGTGCTGCTGGGCAACTATGCCGTCAACCGGGAGGAAAACACCATCTCCTTCTGGGTGGAACACTTTACCCGGTTTGGCTCGTGTCTGGGCGAGCCCTCCTCATTCCAGACGTATCTGCCGTTGGTGCTCAAATCGCACTAGGCGTGTTATCAGCCGGGACCGCCCGGCCCAGGGCCTCCTGGGCCAGGGCGGTCTCCTTTTCTTCGCCCGCCTGGCTCAGCAGGTCGGCGGCCTGGCGGAGGTGCTCGCGGGCCTGGGCCGGCCGGCCGGCCTGTTCCAACAGCAAGAGGCCGTAGTGGTAGTGGCTGCGGCCCTGTTCGAGCGGGTTTCCTGCCTCCTGAAGGAGGGTAACGCTGCTCCGGAAAAGTTCCTCGGCCCGCGCCAGGTTCCCTTGAGCGGCCTCGGCCCGTGCCTGGAGCCGCTCGGCGATCCCCTGCGCCGGCCGATTGCCTGTCTCCCGGGCAATGGCGGCAGCACAGCCGGCATGGGCCAGGGCGGCCTCTGGGGCAGCACGAGCCATATCCACCTCGGCCAGCCGACAGAGTTCCTCAGGCAGTTCCGCCCGACAGCCGATCTGTTCAAAGAGGGCGATCGCCTGCTCCAGGTAAGCGGTGGCCTGAGTATGGTCTCCCAAACTGGCAAGGGCCTCGCCGATATTACTGCACGACTGGGCCTCCCCGTAAGTGTCGCCGATGCGGCGGCGCAGGGCCAGGGCCGCGCGGTACTCCTCCAGGGCCTGTCCCACATTGCCCCTGCGAAAGGCCACCGCGCCCAGATTGTTCCGCAACTGCGCCAGGGTGTGGTTGTCCCCAATCTGCTCGACGATGGCACGGCTTTTTCGCAGATAAACGGCGGCCTCCTCCAGGTCACCTTGTACCCATGCCACCAGGGCCAGGTTGTTGTAGGAGTGGGCCAGGCCGGGCAGGTCCCCCAGGCCCTGGCGCAAGTCGGTGCTGCGGCGGTAGGCCGCGATCGCCCGGTCCAGGTCCCCCTGCTCGATGCAGGCAGTGCCCAGGACGTTGTAGAGGCTGGCCTCATCGCGCTGCACCGATTCGGCGGGGACAAGGCTGGCGAGCGCCTCCAACCCCCGCCGACACCAGGAGATGGCCGCCTCGACCTCCCCCAGGCGGAGGAAAGAAACCGCCGTCAGGCTGTGCAGACGGGCCATCTCCGCCGGGTGCGGTTCCTCCGCCTGGTGTAACATCTGACGGGCCTGCTCCAACCACCGGAGGGATTCCTCATAGCGTCCCTGCCGGCCATGGGCCTGGGCAACCTTGCCATAGAGGTCGGCCCGGTGCACCAGGTCGGTACGAGGGTCGTCGGCAACATGGTGAAACAGGCCGATCGCTTCCTCAAAATGCCCCACCAGCAGGTGGACATCGCCCATCGCCTCGGTGACGGCCAGGACCGTCTCGGTGAGGTCGGGCAGGGTCAGGTCTTCCTTCTCGGCCAGTTCCAGGGCCCGGCGGTAGTAGCGCAGGGCGGCCTCGTTGGCGTACTCGGAGCGGGCCTTGTCGCCCGCCTTGACCAGATAGGGAAAGGCCCGGCCAAAGGCGCGGGCCTGGTCAAAGTGGTGGGCCAGCGGGCCATAGACCTCGACCAACTTTTCGGCATAGGCCCGTTCGATCTCCTCGCCCACCCGCAGGTGCAGTTCCCGGCGGCGGGCAAAGGGCAGGCTGGCGTAGGCCACCTCCTGCATCAGGGTATGACGAAAGGCGTACTCGCCCGGCCTGGGGGTGTACAACAGGTCCCGCCGGCACAGCGATTCCAGTCGCTCCGGGAGGGTACCGTCCAGGTCGCCGTAGGGGTAGATGCGCTGCAACATCGCGGCGGCAAAGGCCATCCCGATGACGCCGGCCACCTGGAGCAGCCGCCGGTCGGTCGCCTGGAGGCGGTCCAAACGGCTCATCAGCAGGCCGGTCAGGGTGACGGGGACCTCCACCGAGGGGTCCAGCACCGCCCATTCTCGTTCCGGCCCCTCACCCCGAACCCCAATCGCCCCCGACTCACGCAACGACTGGGCAATCTCCTGGATAAAGAGCGGGTTCCCCTGAGCACGGTCCAGGACAAGACGACGCAACGGTTGGGAAAGGGGGGCTTTCGGCAGGACGGCCTGGGCCAACTGGAGGGCCTGTTCCGCTCCTACCGGCCCAAGGGAAAGGGAGTGAAGGGTGCGCGCACCGGCCCAGGGGGCGCGTTCCAGGTCAGGTCGGTGGAGGACCAGCAGGAGCAGGGCAGTTTCCCCCACGTTGCGGGCGACATAACCGGTCAGTTCCAGGGAGATGCTGTCGGCCCACTGCATATTGTCCAGAATCAGGAGGGCAGGGACGCGGCCGGCCTCCTCCTGGAGCAGTTGCAGAACGACGTCAAAGAAGCGCTGCTGGCGCAGGCGGGCGTCGAGCGAGGCGGTCAGCGGCGTCTCGGGCATCTCCACATCGAGCACCTTGCCGACGATGGGGGCCCAAGCGGACAGGCCGGCCCGTTCCAGGCCGGCCAGCACCTTTTCCCGACGACTGAGCGGCGACTCTTCCCCCGGGGAAAAGCCAAAGAGACGCTGCAACAGTTCGATCCAGACCTGGTAGGGGATGCCCTGCCCGTAGGAAGCGGCCTCGCTGCGCAGGACGGCCATGCCGCTCTGCCGGGCATGGGCGGCCACCTCAACGGCCAGGCGGGATTTGCCCATGCCGGCCTCGCTGACAAGATCAAGCACTGCCCCATGCCCCTCCCTGGCCTGCCGGAGGAGGTCCAGGGCCAGCCCCAGTTCCTCCTCCCGTCCGAAAAGGGCCCCCTGTGGCGAACCCCACTCCCGGCCGGCGGCAACCCGGACGACCTGGTAGCAGCGCACCGGCGCACTTTTGCCCTTGACCCGGACCGGCTCGTGCGCGGCCAACTCGAAGGTGTCTCTCACCTGTTGGGCGGTGGCTTTGCTGATGAGCACCTCGCCCTCGCCAGCCACCCCCATCAGCCGGGAGGCCAGGTTGACCTCATCGCCCATGACCGAATACTCCTGCCGAAGGATCGAGCCCACATTCCCGGCAAAGACATCCCCGGTGTTGACCCCGATGCGCTGCTTGAGGGCAAAGACACCCCTACTGGTGGGCAGGCGGGCAAAGTGGGCCATCGCCGCCTGCATCTCCAGCGCGGCGCGCACGGCCCGCTCGGGGTCATCTTCGTGGGCAACCGGTGCGCCAAAGACGGCCATGATGCGGTAGCCGACGGCGTACGAATCCACCTTGTTGACCATGCCGCCGTAGCGGTGGACGACTCGCTCCATCGTGGTAAAGTGGTCGTTCAGGATGGCGGTAATCTCGTCGCTGCGTTCGGGGCCCAGGGTCTCGATGATCGGGTCAATGCCGTAAAAGTTGGCAAAGAGGACGGTGGCCGGCCGATGCTCCCCCTCCGCAACCCATGCCTCCGGCGAGGCGATAATCCGCTCGAGAACACCGGTCGGGAGGTAGGGGCAGAGGGCGTCCAACCAGGAGAGCGTCTGCTCCAGGTCGGCGCGGGGGAGGCTGAGTGGCCCTACCCCGGCCGGCGGAGGCGGGGAGAGGGGCAGGGCCCCCAGACGGTAGAACCCGGGGGCGCATTCCTCCGCCGTCGGCTCGACGGGCAGGGCCGTGCGGGTAGCCCCATCCATGACCACCTCGCCGGCCTGGGCCAGGTGCTCGGCCTGGGCCATCCGCTTGACCGCCGGCCCCATCACGGCGAACTCGATCTTGTCCCCTGAACCCAGGCTGGCCAGAAAGATTGTACCTGTACCCAACCCCGCGCTCATCCGCAAACTGAAGCGGCCCTGCTCCGTCTCCAGGAGGGCAAACCGGGTCATCGCCCCCTGCATCTCCAGGGCGGCCTGGCAGCCCTGCGCCGCCGTCTCAGAGGGCTCCCCTCGAAAAGCAACCAGCAGGGCATCCCCCCCGAACTTGAGGAGGTCTCCGCCGTGGCGGGTAATGACCCCCATCATGGCAGCGAAATAGTCGTTGACAATGGCGGTAATGATCTCGGCTCCTTCGCGACCGAGTTGGCTCAGCCGTTCGGAGAGGGCGGTAAAGCCCGAGATGTCGGCAAAGAGGAGGGTGGCCTGGTCAAAGCGGCCGCTGACGGCCGGCCCGTCAGGAGCAGCCAACCGCTGCCGGACGATTACCGCCGGCAGATAGGGGATGACCCGCTGCAGGACTGTGCGGAGGTGTCCCAGAACCGCCTCGTGCTCCCCGGTCTGCCGGTGGGCCCAGGTGCGCTCCGGCAGGTAGCGGCGCAGAGAGGGAAAATGATCCTGGGTTGGTTCAGTCATGTCCATCGCCATAGTCCATCTGGCGGCGGCTCCGGGGGCACCTCCGCCCGGGCAGGCCGGTGACCGGGTTGCCTTTGCGGTCCCACAGGAGGCCGGCCATCTGGCAGACATTGTACCGAATTCAAGCCGGGGTGTCAACCAGGACACATTCTGGGGACCCGCAATCGTTCCTTTCCCCCCACGCCCTCCGGTTTCTGCCCAGGTTCGCCCCGGCCGGAGAGGCCGGGGCTATGAGAGGAAAGCCCCTTCGGGGCTAAAATCCAAGAGTCTTGGGTTACCGCTCCACGGCCGGTCGGCCGGTTGACCGGCGCTTCTTCCACGCTCCCGTGCCACCAGACCTGGCAGCAGGGGCCACACGCTGCGCAGCACCTGGCCTGGAAAGTGCCGGCCTCCTGCCTACTTTCTGAACGGTTCTCTTCTAGGAATTCCTCACCCGGAGGCGCCGGAATGGGGCGCCAAGTACAGTTGAACGGTAGAACGTTCCACGTTGAACGTTCAAAAGAAGAGTTTTTCTACCGGTTCATCAATGGGTACTCGGTACAAACTTGCGAAACCGCAAGTCTGGGTTGGGGCACGGCACGCCGTGTTCAAACCCAACCCAGACTCATTGCCAACCGGCGGTTTTCGTGGTACAATGATATTGAGATTTTTCCCCCCAATGACCCGCTACCCAATCGGGGAAGGATTTCGCGGCGAGACGGACAGGTTTGAACAAGGAGAAGCAAAATGACCGGGCTAAGGCCGGATGTGAGCGCGCTGCACACCAGAGTGCAGCAGTACCTCCGCGAGAAGCAGTTGGTTTACGAGGTCCAGCAGAACGGCAGCATCTGGATTCGGCAGGGTTCAACCGTCGTGGTGGTCGAGCCGGCCGCCTGGAACGAGCGCACGGTGGTCAAGTTGATGGCCCCGGTGGCCCTAAACATCACCAAGATCACCCCCGAACTGACCCGCTACCTGGCCGAGCAAAACTACCGCCTCCTCTTTGGCAAGTTCTCCCTCGATGCAGACGGCAAGGCGGTGTGGTATGAGCACATCCTGCTCGGGGACAATCTGGATGTCGAAGAACTCTTTATCGCCGTGGCCGCAGTGGCCCTGACGGCCGACGAGAACGACGAAGAGATCGCTCAAATGGCCGGGGGGCAGCGGTTGGTTGACCTGTAGCCTGCCCCAAGCGCGCCTTCTCAGGGAAAGGTCACCGCATAAGGGACCTGGGGAACCAGTTCCAGCGTACCTTTGTACTCCTCGACAACTCCACTGACGCGAACAGTCGTGCCCGGCGTGAGCAGCCGGCCGTTGTCGGGGATGCGCTCAAAGATGTTCTGCCACAGCAGCACCAGAATCTGGCCCGTCCCGTCCTGGAGATAGACCCGCTGGCCGCCGGAAAAGGCTTCGGCCGCGGTGACCGTCCCCTCCACGGTGACGCGGGTGGTCAGGTCGTCGGCCGTGATTGTGCCAATCTCCCGCATCGGCGGAGGGGTTCCCGGTGAGAGCACCTTGACGTCACCGCCAAAGTCCGGCTCGACCTGCCACTCGCCCTCGAACTGTCCCACCGTGCCACTGGCCTGTACCGTTGCCCCAACGATCAGGTCCGGGGCGGCCCAACAGTCGTCATAAACACTCAACCACATCAGCAGGGTGGCTTGGCCGGTGCCGTCATCCAGGAGGAACTTGAACCCACTGGAGAAACTGGAGGCCCAGATGATGGTGGCCTGGACGGTGACCTCCTGGTCCAGGAGGGAGGGCAGGTCGCGCAACGGGGTGAGGACGACGGCCGGCGTTGCCGTGGGCAACGGCTCGGTGGGGAGCGGGGAAGGGGCGGGCGTCTCGGTGAGGACCGGGGAGGGGGCTGCCGTCTCGGTGGAGGCTGGGGAGGGGCCGGCCGTTTCCTCGGGGACGGGGGACTCGGTCGGTGGTTCGGCGGTGGGGAGGAGAGTAGGGCTGGGTTGGCGGGTGGCCGTCGGGGGCGGGGTAGGCGACGGGCTAGGCTGCACCGTCGCCGTCGGTGGGAAGGGGGTAGTTGTGGCCACCGGAGCGACCTGTCCGCACCCCCACAGAGTCGGTATCACGCCTAGAAGCAGAACCCAGATCCAAACAGGCGGTCGGTGCATCGTTCCTCCTGCAAAGACGGTTTGACTGAATTATAGCATGGTTGGGGGAAAATCTCAAACACCACGCTCTCCCGGACTTGGCTCAGGGGGTTGGTAGGCGTCACGCTTGGTACACCCGGAAATAAACACCGCGCTCTCCTGGCCCTTTGGGGAGTTTTTGGCCGATGGGCGCATTTTTGCCATCCCCCCGGAAATAAACACCGCGCTCTCCTGGCCCTTTGGGGGGAAACGCGAGGGGGGCGGGCCGCTGGCCCGCCCCCCGAAACGGTGTGCAGGTGAGGTCAGCGTAGCCGACGGGACCAGGCCCGGCCGAGGAAGGCCACCGCGCCCAGGGCAGCACCGGCGACGAGGGAGGCGGTGCAGCCGCCCGGTGAGCCGGCCGGCGAAGAGGGAGAGGGGGACGCTGTCGGTCGGGCCGGCGGCGGGGTGATTGGCGGAACCTCCTCGGCGACCACCTCATAGGCGACGCCGTCCAGGACGACGATGAGCCGCTCCCCAATGGCAAAGTATTTACCCCACTCTGGATGGGCGGCGAGCAGGGCAAAGTAACTCTCGCCGCCAAAGGTAACCTGGGTAGTCGGGACGCCAACCTGGTAGGTCGTGTCGGTCCAGATGCCGTCGGCCAGGAGAAAGGCTTTGTCACCGACCTGGCGGAAGCCCGAAGTGGCCTGGCCGGTGTAGGCCCCCTCGCTCTCGCTCAACCGCCGGACCTCCATGCTATAGTCCACGCCCCCCTTGCCGGCCTCCGGGGCCATTGTGGGGGCGGCGGCGGCCATATAGTCGGTGGCCTCCCTCCGCCCCTCCTCAGTCAGGACACGGCCGGTCTCATCCACGAGGAAGGATGTGTAGGGCGTGATAATGCCGTAGCGCAGGCTCAGCGAGACAATCTCCTCGATGACCTCCTTGTTCTCCCCGTGGAGGCGAATTTCATTCAAGAGATAGCCGATCTTGCGCGAGGCCCACAGGCGCGGCAAAAAGTCGCGACGGGTGTCCTCGGCGGGAAAGGTCAGGTCCTCGTAGCGATAGGTACGCTCCTGGCCGTTGACCGTGCCGCGCAGGGTAATCGTGGTGGGGCCGTTGTTGCGGTAGCGGCCTACCAGGATGAGTTGCGTGCCCAGGAAGAGGTCGGGCAGGGTGGCCGGGTAGAGATTTTCCACCTGGATGCCGCCCCAGTCGAGCGAGAGGTTGGCCATGACCGGCATGTTCACGCGGGCGTAAAAGGTGGAGACGCGCTCCTCCAGGTTCTCACCGGGAAGGATATAGTCGCTGGCGCCGTGGTTTTCCTGGGCCAGGGCGTCGAGGAGGGCACTGTTGACATCATAGCCGACGCCAAAGGGGAAGAGGCGGATCTGCTCGTGGCCCCTCTGGCGGACATCCTCCAGGATGCGCTCCGGCTCCAGTTCGCCAACGGTGGGCAGGCCGTCGGTGAGGAAGAGGATAATCTGGGGGCGGTCGCCGGAGGGTTTGGCCAGGTCGAAGGCCTTCATCAGGGCGGCGTGGATGTCGGTGCTGCCGGCCGCCTCCAGGCGACGCACCTGGGCGATGAGGTCATCCCGCTGGCCGGCCGGCAGGAGCTCAGGAGTCAGCACCGAGACGGCCGAGTTGAAGGTGAGGATGGCAAAGCGGTCCTCCTCGTTGAGGTGTTCCAGGACAAAGACGAGGGCCTCCCGGGCCTGCTCGATCTTTTCCCCCTGCATGCTGCCGGATGTATCGAGGACCAGGATGACATCTTTGGCCACGACCTGGCGGTCCTCCGCCTCCACCGGCGGGGCCACCAGGAGGAGGAAAAAGCCGTCTTCATCCGGCCCGCGGTAGGTCAACAGGCTCAGACCGATGTCGTCGGCGGAGACGGTGTAGTAGAGGCTGAAATCACGGTCGGGGAGGAGATCCTGGGCCTCGTAACTGACCGTGGCGTGATAGTCATCGGGGCGGTGGATGGCGACGTTGTGGCTGGGGGAATAGACGGCCTTGATCGGCTGGCGCGAGTTCAGGGTGACGTTGATGACCACCTCTTCGATCGGTTCGGGGGAAAAGCGCTCGGTGCTCAGCGGGTAGACATATTCGACCAGTCCCTGGTCCACCGGGAGGATCTGGTGATACTCGATCTGGACGCGCTTTTCCTCGTCGGGGGCGATCGGGAAGATGCTGGCCTGGAAGGTATCGCGGCCGATATACTCGAGCAGGGCAGGGTCGCGGTGGCGGCGGACGATCGACTCGTAGATCTCGCGGGCCTCTTCGCGGGTCAGGACCTTGCCCTCCAGCGGTTCGCCGTCCACGTACATGACGAACCGTTCGATGGCGGCTTGCTCGGGAAGAGGAAAGATGTAGGTGCCTTCAACGGTCATGTCGGTGTCGTTGCGAAAGACCTGGTCAATGCGGGTAGTGGCGACCTGGTCTTCGATCGTTACCTCAACGTGGTGGTAGACAACGGTGAGGTAGGGGGCGATTGCCGGTGGGGGTGGCTCGATGATGACGATGCCATCGGCATAGGCGGCCGGAGCCAGGAGCAGGTCGGCCAGGAGCAGAACGGACAACAGAACGGGCCAGATTTTCATCATCCACCTCCTGAACGGTTCGGTTAAACGGGCCTATCTAAAAGACGATGAGAACAGGCCCAGGATTTCGTCTTTTCCCCAAACAGCAGGGAACCGGAGGGAAGCAAGTCCGTATAGATTGTCAAGAACAGGATGTGGGCCGTTTGAAACCACAAGGAGGATCGGATGCGCCGAGCACGGTCATTCTGGGCGTTGTTCCTGCTGGTCGTACTTCTGGTCGGTTGTGGTCCGAGCGAACCGCTGATCGAAAAGCCGGCCGCCGAAATGAATCTGACCGAGGCCGATCTTGGTGGCGAGTATACGCTGCAGGAAGAGCAGGGGTATACTGAGCTCACGGCCGACATGGAGCCAGCTGTGGCAGCGGAGGTGAGCGATGCCCATATGCGGCTCTTTGTCTCCAATAAGGAGAGTGCCGTCGTCATGGGGATCGTGATCAATATAAAGAGCGTTTCCAAGGCCAGGGGAAACCTGTCCAGTCTGGTGGACGGGTTTAAGGAGGGGCTGACCGAATCGCTGACCGACGTGTCCTACGAGGAGGTGGAAGCCCCTGCAATGGGGGATGAGACCATCATCTCAAAGGCGGCTGTCAGCGATCCGATGCTGGGTGGTGGCGAGATGCATATCTATATGGTGGGGGTGCGCAAGGCAAACGTGATTCTGGTCGCAGCGACCTTTGGGTCGGAAGAGATTTCCAACGAGGATGCTGTGCGCACCCTGGCGCAAAAGATGTTGGACAAGGCTCAATAGTCCTGGAAGAGGGACCCATCCTGTTCGGGTGTGGCCCTGCGGCCTGGGAACGCAGGCCGCAGGGCTCGCATTATCGGCATCCAAAAAACCCACTCGGCGGTGGCTTTCGTATCGGCCGGGTTGGAGGGGAGAAGAGTCGGTGGCAGTGAGCGTGAGAGGCCAGGAAGGCGCTAGAAGGACGGTCTTGGAAAACAATCGTCCGCGTCGTTTGGTGATAGGTATGAGAGGCAAGGAACGCGTTAGAAGGACGGTCATCTGGGTCAACCGGATGCGGAGCGAGGCCGGGCCAGGGCCAGGCCATAGACCTCGCGGCAGCCGGCGGCCCGCAACGCCTCGGCACAGGCCTTCATCGTCGCGCCGGTGGTGCAGACGTCGTCCAGGAGCAACAGACGGGCAGGCGGAGGGGTAGGGGCCTCCCAGCGAAAGGCCCCCCGCACATTGAGCAGGCGGTCGTTGCGGGCCAGTCCAACCTGGGGGCGGGTATGGCGCCGGCGGACCAGGCCCTCCTCGAGCAGGGGCCAACCCAACCGGCCGGCCAGGGCACGGGCCAGGAGGCCGGCCTGGTTGTAGCCGCGTTCGTGCAGGCGGCGGGGGGAGAGGGGCACGGGGGCGATTGGAGCGGCGGGCCAGTCCAATTCTTGCACATAGGAAGCCAGTGGGGCCGACAGGGGTTCGGCAAGCACCCGCCGGCCGCGGTACTTGAGGTCGTGCACCGCTCGCTGAACCACCCCCTCAAAGAAGAAGGGGGCGCGCAGGCCGGCCAGGGGAAAGAGGTCGTGACGGCAGGGGGGGCAGAGGCCGGAAAGGAGATGGGAAGGAAGGAGCGGCCGGCCACAACGGGCACAGCCCGACCGAGCCGGCCACCCCACCGCCCGAAGGCAGGCCGGACAGAGCCACACCCCAGGCCGGCGGCAACCGATACAGCGAGGCGGAAAGAGGAGGTCAAGGAACTGCTGCCACCAACGGGCCGGACATTCCGAAAACAGGGTCTTCATCCGATCCCCCTGGCCCCATCCCGCCCTCTACCCTCTCGGCCAGCGATCGCCCCGACCGTTGACGTTCAGGCCAGCCTTTCCCCCTGTAGCGTTGCCGGACAGGGCGCCCGTCACCCCCTTTTACGGCCCGAAGCCACAATCCCGCTCGGCAAACCTCACCGCCTGCTGCGGCCGCAGGGTGACATCCCAAAAGATAAACCGCACGGGAACCGCGTACCCCACCCGCACCCGCACCGTGTCCCCCACCCGGGCACACCCCGGATCGGTACCCGATATCACCACCGTGTAGGAGTAGGGCAGGTGGATGAACCCCCGGTCGAGGGTGCT
>FWPU01002042.1_pt1 | contig 57804 bp, 51 predicted proteins | sample 2228361 | NCBI WGS metagenome assembly FWPU01 (sample SAMEA103939777, study PRJEB20133) | metagenome | reverse complement strand
ATCTCACTGGCCTCCTACGCGCCATGATGTGGACCCAAGTATAGCATAATGTCGATTTTCCGGATAGGCTCTAAGTATCTGCGCTGCCGTTTCCGCCGTCCGAGGGCCTGGTCTGTTGGGCGCCCTCACGACCCCACTTCCGACTTTCTTCCAGGTATTTCTCCAGCATGCTCAGACTGTAACGGCGATGCCCGCCGGGCGTCCGGAAGGGCACCAGCAAGCCTGTCTCCTCGATCTTGGCCAGCGTGGTGAGGCTAACGCGGAGATAGCGTGCGGCCTCACGGGCTGTAAGCAGGGGGGTGTTTTCATGGGGGTGCTCTCTGTTCTTGTCCATCGTCTCGCTCCGTGGCAAATCCACCTGAAATGCTCCGAAGCTTTGCAGAATAGATTATACATCAGTTTCCAGCACGGTTGCGTAAAGGACGCGTAAAGAATGCGCGAGTGTTCGATGAAACGATGGGTTGTACGGGGATCAACTTACACGCGCAGGCAACCCCGTTCACACCACGTTGGCCAGGAACCGCCTTATCAAGGCGCAGATGGGCTCAAAGGGGTCAGTGCGTACGTCGAACCAGTGTATCAGGGGGTCATTCAGGCGGAACCAGTTGTACTGATGCCGCACGAAGCGCCGAGTGTCGTGCTTGATCAGGCGCACCGCCTCCTCCAACGATACCTCCCCGCGCAGGTAGCGGCCAAGCTGAGCGTACCCCAGGCCGGACATGGCTGGCAGGTCCCACCCATAGCCCTGCTCTACCAGGCGCCGTACCTCCTCCAGCAGGCCTGCCTCCATCATGTGGTCCACCCGGGCGTCTATACAGTGATACAGCTCGTGGCGCGGCATGGTGAGGCCGATGCGCAGTACGCGATACGGAGGCGGTTGCCGGCGCTGCCAGTGGGAGATGGGTACGCCGGTCGCCTGGTAGACCTCTAAGGCGCGGATCACGCGGCGCACATTGCGGGAGTCAATCTTGCGTGCAGCCTGCGGGTCCACCTCTGCGAGCCGGGCGTGGAGGGCTTCTGGACCCAGTTCCTCAGCCTGGCGGTGCAACTCCTGACGGAGAGGCCAGTTGGGTGGCACGCGGGGGACCGTCCAGCCTTCGAGCACGGCCCGGACGTACTGGCCGGTCCCGCCAACGAGGAACGGGAGCCGGCCTCGGCGGAGCACGTCGTCAATGGCGGCGTAAGCGCAGGCCTGGAACTCGGCCAGGGTGAACTCCTCGTCAGGGTCCACTACGTCAATCAGATGATGGGGTGCCTGTTGCCTCTCCTCGGGGGTGGGTTTAGCTGTGCCAATATCTATCCCGCGGTAGACCTGGCGGGAGTCGGCGGAGATGACTTCCCCATCGAACTCCTGACACAGACGAACGGCCAGGGCGGTCTTCCCTACTGCCGTGGGACCAACGATGGCTATGAGTGGGCAATCGGTTGAGTCGCCGGACGGGGTGGCTTCGTGTAGCTTAGCTTTTTTCGGGGGAAGTTGGAGGGTTTGTTTGGGTTGTAGTTTCATGCCTATACGAAGTCTGCGCGCACGGCGTCTCGTATTACGTCCACCCGGAGCAGGCGCCCCTGTCTGTCCATCTCTACAGCTACCACGTCTATGCGCCAGGCTTCTGGGAGCCCTTCCCCTGCGCGCTCCATCAAGTAGGTCTGCCCCAGTTCGAGGAGTTTTCGCTGCTTGGCCGGCGTAACCGATTCCTCCGGTCCCCCGTAAGCTCGCCCGCGCCGCGTGCGCACCTCGACGAACACCAGGAAATCGCCATCCAGCGCCACAAGGTCGAGTTCGCCACCCGGCAGGCGCACATTGTGCTCCAGAATGCGGTAGCCGGCTGCCTCTAGGTGCCGCGCCGCGATGCTCTCCCCCGCCTGCCCCAACCGACGCCGGGACCCACGCACGCTCCCCTATCCTCCCGATTCCTCCCCGCCTGACTCCAGCAGGGCCCGCACCGGCGCAAAGGACCACCTGTGAATCGCCGTTGGCCCGAGTGACTCCAGTGCAGCCTGGTGCTGAGATGTCCCGTAGCCTTTGTGCCGGGCGAAGTGGTACCCGGGATAGCGGCGCTCCAGTTCGATCATCAACAAATCGCGCGTCACCTTGGCCACCACCGATGCGGCCGCCACTGACAGACAGCGGGCGTCAGCCCGGTTGAATGATACCTGGTGTAGCGCACATTGAGGCAGCCCTAATCCGTCCACGATGAGCGCCTGCGGCTCTATGGGCAGGTCGTCGAGTGCCCTCAGCATTGCCAGGCGGGTAGCCGGCACGATGCCCACCTCATCAATGTCCCATGGCGCCACCATCCCCACCCCGACGGCGAGGGCTGTCTTGAGGATGCGCGGCACCCACTCACCTCGCTCCATGGGGGTGAGCATCTTGGAATCCCGCACCCCGTGGAGAGCGCGCATCAAATCGGGACGGTCCTGGGGCAGGATGACGGCAGCAGCCACAACCGGGCCGGCCCACGCTCCCCGGCCGGCCTCGTCCAGGCCGGCTACCAGGCCGTATCCCCGCGACCAGAAGCTGCGTTCGGTCTCCAGATCTGGCCTTAGTGTGCTCAACCTGCCTGCACCCGTGAGACGAAAACACTGGCGTAGGGATCACCTACGCCAGCAAAAGATACATCCTCACAGCCCACTGGAACTACGGGGGCAATCCCAGAGGCCCCTCACTCCTCAGCCTCTGACTCGGTAGCCTCGACCGGCTGTTCGAGCTCCCCAACGAAGCGTTTCTCGCGCAGGCGAGCCGACTTGCCGCGCCGGCCACGAAGGAAGTACAGTTGAGCCCGGCGGACGTGCCCGTGGCGGAGCACTTCCACCCTCTCCACCCGGGGCGAACGTAGAGGGAAGGTACGCTCTACCCCGATCCCATGGGCGGCAATCCGGCGCACGGTGAAGTTAGCATTGGCGCCCCGCCCGCGCATGCGCATGACCACGCCTTGAAACACTTGGGTGCGCTCGCGGTCGCCCTCCACGATGCGGAAGTGCACGCGCACGGTGTCGCCCGGGCGAAGCTGCGGGATGTTGGGATTCTCCGGTATTTGTTGCTCTACGGACTGCACCAGGTCTATCGCCATTATAGTCACCTCAATTCGAAATCACAGAAATGAATTATACCAGAGATACCCCGGAATGGCAAATGCAGATGGGAACCAGAATGCGCGTCTTTGCCAAAACGGGAAAGTTGCGGTAAAATTTCCCTTGTTTGAAGACCCCTTCACACACCTCTACACCAGGAGGCACCAATGGAAGCTTTCGTGGCAGCATGTGCGCAGATATCGGTCAAGCCCAACGACGTCCGGGCCAACCTGGAGAAGGCTGTGGCCTGGGTGGAGCGTGCGGTCCGCGAGCATGAGGCCGACCTGGTGGTGCTGCCGGAGACGGTGACCACCGGGTTCAGCCCGGCTTTGTCTGCCGAGGAGCTCTGGGAGCTGGTGGATACGATACCCGGCACCACCACCGCGCCGATGCAGGAGGCAGCGCGCAAACTGGGAGTCCACGTCGTGCTGCCCACTTACGAGCGGGGCCTGGAGCGCGGTGTGGTGTACAACTCGGCTGCCCTGATTGATCCCCATGGTGAAGTGGTGGGGGTCTACCGCAAGACCCACCTCTTCCCCACCGAGCGCCGGGCCTGCGGCGGCTGGTCCAGCCCCGGGAAATCCGCCCCGGTGTTTGGGACACGGTTGGGCACCATCGGGATGAGCATCTGCTACGATGGAGACTTTCCCGAACTCTTCCGCTGCATGGCCATCAAGGGCGCTGAGGTCATCGTGCGGCCCTCGGCACTTCTGCGGAGCTTTGACATCTGGGAGACGACCAACAAGGCTCGCGCCTATGACAACCACGTGTACATCGTGGCCTGCAATGCCATTGGCCCGGACGCGGCGGGCAACTACTACTTCGGCCACAGCATGATCGTGAGCCCCATTGCCCAGATGCTGGCCCTGGGGCGCGGCACCGAGGAGATCATCTCCGCCCGGCTGGACCCGGATCCGCTACGGTACATAACTTTCGGAGCGCGCACGCCCATGATCTTCGACCACCTGCAGGACCGCAACCTGGCAGCCTACGAGGGGATTCTCACCCGGGCGCGCAGCCGGTTTGAGCCCGCCCGCCGCATCGAGTACCTGGAAGAGGACTGAGCGCGTTGCAGGTTGACACCCCGAAGGTACTGATGTATAATTTTAAACCTCTGGAGCTGACAGGGCACCAGGGCGGTCGGATAGCAGCACAATCTGTCAACTGGAAGCAACGATGCTTGTAGCCTGTCCGATGGACCAGTTTGGGCAATTCCTCGCCAAACATCCTGTTAGGGTGATGCGAGGAGAGCGCCGCCAGAAACGGGCACGGATGCGTCTGCCGACAGCAACAGGGGAACTGCTCCGCGGTCGGAGAACTAGCATGCAGACGCGTCACTGGAAGCCCGTTCTACTATTTTGCGGCCAGATGCCCGACCTGGCATACGCCCTGCCGCCCCTTGAGTCCGCCGATCCCAACCACTGGAGGTTGCTATGACCGCAGTCAGGGTAGAAGTTCGGCCCGGCGCCTACTTCGACTCCGTGGTGCTGATGCAGTTGCAGCGGTCACTTTTGGCCCTGCCGGCGGTCCTCGATGCCGGGGTCGTGATGGGTACCGACGCCAACAAGGAACTCCTCGACCAAAGCGGCTTGTTGCTGCCCGAAGCACAGGCGGCCAAGGCCGATGACCTGATCATCGTGGTCAAGGCCGAGGATGCGGAGGCAGCGGAAAGCGCCCTGAGCCAGGTGGATGAGCTGTTAGCGCGCCGTCGGACGGTCGTCGAGCAAGAGTATCGGCCCAAGAGCATCGAAGCGGCGGCCCAGATGCTGCCGGACGCCAATTGGGTGCTGGTCTCCGTGCCGGGCCGGTACGCGGCCGGCGTGACCCGTCAGGCTTTGCGGCTGGGCAAGCATGTCTTCCTCTACAGCGACAACGTCCCTCTGGGTGATGAGATCGCGCTCAAGCAAATGGCCGTGGAGAAAGGCCTGCTGGTGATGGGTCCGGACTGCGGCACGGCCATCATCAACGGCGTGGGACTCGGCTTCGCCAACCGGGTGCGGCGGGGACCCATCGGGGTGGTCGCTGCAGCCGGCACGGGCCTGCAGATGGTGACCTCGCGCATCCACCAACTGGGCGGGGGTATCACCCACGGCATCGGCACCGGCGGACGGGATGTCTCGCAGCCGGTGGGTGCGGTGACCGCCAAGCAGGGGCTGGACCTGCTGGCCCGCGACCCCGAGACCCGGGTCATCGTGCTCATCTCCAAGCCGCCGGCCCCCAAGGTGGCTGTGGAGTTGCTGCGAATGGCGCAGAGGGCCGGCAAGCCGGTGGTGGTGGACTTCATCGGCTACGCGCCACCGGCCCGCCGGCTGGACAACCTGCACTTCGCCAGCACTCTCGATGAGGCCGCAGAGCTGGCGGTGCAGTTGGCCACCCCCGGCGGCCAACCCGTTGGGCAGGCGCAAGGCACTGCCCTTCCGAACCTGGACCGCTTCGCCCCCAGCCAGAAGTACTTGCGGGGCCTGTATTCCGGCGGCACCCTGGCTTACGAGGCCCTGCTCCTCCTCCAGGGCTACCTCCCCGGCGTCTACTCCAACACGCCTCTCGAGGAAGAGTACCGACTGAAGGACTCGTTGGTCAGTCAGGCCCACACCATCGTTGACCTGGGCGAAGACGAGTTCACCGTGGGCCGGCTGCACCCCATGCTCGACAATGACCTGCGGATACGCCGGCTGCGCCAGGAGGCGGAGGATCCGGAGGTAGCGGTCATCTTGCTGGACGTGGTGCTGGGCTATGGGGCACATCCGGACCCGGCCAGCGAGCTGGCGCCGGCCATCGCCGAGGTCAAGGCCCGGGCGGAGGAAGCCGGTCGTTACCTGGAGGTAGTTGCTGCTGTGATCGGCACGGATGAGGACCCCCAGGACCTGAATGCTCAGGTCAAGCAACTCGAGAAGGCCGGAGTCTGCGTGAAAACTGGCCACGAGGCTGCCGTGCATTACGTGGGCCGGCTGCTCCACTCCCTCCAAGCAAGCGCAAGGCACTTGAAAGCGGTGGACCTGGCCACGCTCCAGGCACCGGTGGCCGCCATCAACGTGGGCCTGGAGTCCTTCGCCGAGAGCCTGACCAAGCAAGGGGCAGCGGTGATCCAAGTAGACTGGCGCCCGCCGGCTGGCGGCGATGAACGGCTGGCAGCCATTCTTGAGCGGATGAGTGCAGGTGCAATGCATCTTTGAGGTGCGTTGCACCTGAAGGAGACCGCGATGCCAGCTAAACGACCCGAATACCTCCCGGGACACTACTATCACATCTACAACCGTGGAGCACATTGCATGTCGATCTTTCGCGAGGATGACAATTACCTTTTATTCTGCGTAAGATGAAAGCCTATTGCCGCTCGCTGAGGTTGACGCTCATCGCTTACTGCCTGCTGCCCAACCATTATCACTATCTGATCCGCCAAGATGGCGAGCACGCGGCCGGGCTCCTGCCCCAGCGGGTCTTTAACAGCTACAGCAAGGCCTACAACAAGCGTTATGGACATAGCGGCACCCTGTTCGAGGGCAACTATCGCGTCATTCTTGTAGAACAGGAAGCCCACTTGCTGCATCTGTCCCGTTACATCCACGCCAATCCAGTCATACACGGCCTGGTGGTCGACGTGGCCAACTGGCCCTACTCCAATTAGCTGGAATGGATCGGCGAACGGGACGGCACACTGGTGGACCGTGGGTTTGTACGTGCCCACTTTCCAACCGCAAAGGACTATCGGGAGTTCGTGATGGCATATCTGGCGGATCGCAGATTGCCGAAGGAGTTGGAATCCTACTTGGATGCGCGGGAGAGTGGGGAATTCTCAGGTGCAACGCACTTTGAAAGTGCTTTGCACCTGCCCGTAGGAAGGGAGTAAGCTATGGACATCGAAAAAGCCAATGCTGAAGCCGTAGAACGCATGATGGAGGCCCGCCCGGTGCTGGTCGGGGTGAGCAAGGCGCTGGACGTGATCCCCGGCATGCGGGAGAACCTCCTGCTGCACGCCGGGCCGCCCATCACCTGGGACCGCGCCTCAGGGCCAATGCGCGGCGCGATCACCGGCGCCTTGATCTTCGAAGGCAAGGCCAAGGACGAGGCCGAGGCGGAAGCCCTGGTCAAGTCCGGCCAGATCGAGCTGGAGCCCTGCCACCACCACCAGGCTGTGGGGCCAATGGCCGGCCTCATCTCTCCCTCCATGATGGTTTACATCATCGAGAACAAGACTCACGGCAACAAATCCTACTCCAACCTGAACGAGGGCTACGGCAAGGTCCTGCGCTACGGCGCCTACAGCCAGGAGGTGCTGGACCGGCTGCGCTGGATGAACGAGGTCATGGGATCCGTGCTGGCCGATGCCATCGAGGCCAGCGGCGGCCTTGACCTGCGCGCCCTGATTGCTGAAGCCCTGCACATGGGCGACGAGGGGCACAACCGCAACAAGGCCGGCTCCATCATGTACACAGCCAGGCTCGCCCCGCACATCGTCAAGGTGGCCCCCAACCCTGAGGTGGCCTCCGAGGTTCTGCGCTTCCTGGGGGAGAACGCCCTCAGCGTCCTCAACCCGGTGATGGCCGCCTGCAAGGCCATGGCCGACGCCGCTCACGGGGTCGAGGGCAGCACCATCGTGACCGTTATGGCCCGCAATGGCACCGACTTCGGCGTCCGGGTCAGCGGGCTGGGCGACCGCTGGTTCACCGCGCCAGTGGCCGTGCCCAAGGGCCTCTACTTCCCTGGCTTCAAGGCCGAGGATGCCAGCGGCGACATCGGCGACAGCACCATTACCGAGACAGCCGGCATCGGCGGCTTCGCCATGGCGGCCGCGCCGGCCATCGTCACCTTCGTCAGCGGCACACCCAAAGACGCCATCAACACCACCCTGGAGATGTACGAGATCACGTACACCGAGCACAAGTACTTCACCATCCCGGCGCTGGACTTCCGGGGCACGCCCACCGGCATTGACATCCGCAAGGTGGTGGAGAAAAACATCACCCCGCGGGTCAACACCGGCATTGCACACAAGGAGCCCGGTGTGGGGCAGATCGGCGCCGGACTGGTGAGGCCGCCGATGGAGATGTTCCAAGAAGCACTGGTGGCTTTTGCGGAGGAGTATGGGCTTTAGCGCATATTCCGCAGCCACGCGAATCTCGTCTTGGGTATTGCGTATTTAGTCTGCGTGACGCAATACGCAGTACGCAACACGAAAGGGAGGAAACATGAACCGCGAACAATTCATCAAGATCATGGATAACGCCAAACTCTACGACCTAACCCAAGGTTGCAGCATCTTCACGCCACCGTTTCCCGGCGACAAGGCTTTGGAGATCCACTTCTTCAAGCGGGTCACCGGCGCCTACGGAGGCGGGCCGGGCGCCAACGGGCAGTTGATCAGTTGGAGCAACAGCGTCGGCACCCACCTGGTGGGCGAGCGAGCCTACCACTCCGGCGGCCGGGCCATCGCCGACATCCCGCTGAAAGACCTGTGTGGTCCGGGCGTGGTGGTAGACATCTCAGACCTGATGTCGGACTATGCCACCTACACGCCGGAGATGATCACCAGCCGGGCCACTGTCAAGCCGGGCGACATCCTCATCATTAACACCGGCTACCATCGCTACTCCTGGGACCTGCCAGACATCTACAACCCCCAGGCTCAGGGCGGGGTGGAGTCCAAGGAGTTCGGCTTCCTGGTGCGCCACCCAGGACCCTCCATGGACTTCTTCAAGTGGGTCCTGGACATGAAGCTCAAGGTCATCGGCGTAGACTGCGGCTGTGCCGAGCACCCCATGAACACCAACATCCGCTACATGCATCCCAAGGAGTTCGAGAAGGCCGAAGCCAAGCTCAAGGCGCAGTACGGCAAGTCGTGGGATGAGATGTTCCCGCCCGATGAGTACTACCAGCTCACCCACATCACCATGCCCAAGGCCCATCTGCTGCTGGCCGAGTCCATCGTGGGCGACATCAACAAGCTCAACAACCAGCGTGCCTGGATCATGATCATGCCCATCCCCTTCATGGAGGTGGAGAGCGCCTGGTCGCGGGTGGTAGCCATGCAGCCGCCCGACGGCATGAGCGAGGAGGAGTTCTTCCAGATCATGGGCTCGGCAGAGATGCTGGACCTCACCCTGCCCTTCAGCGTGCAGACGCCCCAGTGGGCCAACTACGAGCCACTGAGCGTCAAGTACGTCAAGCGGGTGGGCGGTCAGTACTTTGGCCTGGGCCGCAACAGCTCCATCTGCACGGCCAGCTTCCACCTGGCCACCCACATGGACGGCGAGAAGCACTTCTACCCTGCCGGCCGCACCATCGGCGAGGTGCCGCTGGAAGAGTGGGTCGGCCCCGGGGTCATCGCCGACATCTCCGACAAGGTCAGCGACGTCAGCATCTACACGCCCCAGATGATCGAAGACGCCGTGGAGGTTCGCCAGGGGGACATCCTCATCATCAAGACCGGATGGCATAAGTACGGCTGGAACAGCCCGGACTCCGATGAGTTCCGCTACATGGTCAAACATCCCGGCCCTTCGCCCGACTTCGCCCAGTGGTGCGTGGACAAGAAGATCAAGTGGATCGGTGTGGACGCGGTGAGCGCCGACCACCCCATGAACACCATCCAGCGGCTCTGGCATCCCAAGACCTTCGAGGAGGCCAACCGCAAGCTGAAGGAGACTTTCGGCAAGGACTGGGATGAAGTGTACCCCCTGGAGAAGTACTACCAGGACATGCACCTGAACCTGTTCCCCAAGCGCATCGTCCACGCCGAGAACCTGGGTGGTGACATCGCCAGGGCACCCAGCGGCCGCTACTACATCGGCTGCTACCTGCAGAAGGGCATGGAGTGCGCCTCCATGTGGGGCCGCTTCGTGGCCTTCAAGGAGGGAAGCTAGCAATCAGAGTGGAGGTTGGGGACATGTAAGCCCGCCCGGCGAAGGCGTGGCAGCAGCGACCTCGAGCCGCAGGCCTGGGCGATTGTCTAGCCACCCGACACTCTATCCAGCAGTCCTTTTTGGCTACAAAGTGGCGTCCTCGCCACGTCTAGTCCGGCGCGAAAGGGAGCGTGGACGCCCCTCTGTAGCAAGAACGGGACTTTCACCTTACCAACTCGCTGGCCGTCCTCGCCGCCCACATCGCCGGCGCGGAGCACTTCTGGATCGCGGAGGTGATCGGCGGACAGCCGCCCACCCGTGACCGCCACGCCGAATTTGCCACCCGGGCATCAGATGCCGGCGAGTTGCTCCGGCTGCTGGAGGTGACCGCCGCCGAGACCCGCCGGGTATTGGCCGGCCTCTCTCCAGGCGATCTGGACGGCGTGCGAGAGGTCGCCAGCCGCACCGTGCCCGTCCGCTGGGCCATCTTGCACGTCATTGATCACACGGCCCTCCACCTGGGCCACATGTAGCTCACTTATCAGTTGTGGGCGGGAGGTCGCAGTAAGCCCTCCTCGTTCTGGTTTGAACGCTTGCCCACAGGCTGAGTTTGGGGAGGAAGGACTCCGTGAAACCCGCGCCGTTCAAGTACTACGCACCTAGGACCCTTGATGAGGCTCTTGACCTTATGGCCGAGCATGGCTACGAGGCCAAACCGCTTGCCGGCGGCCAGAGCCTGATCCCGACCATGAACTTCCGGCTGGCACAACCGTCCGTCCTGGTTGACCTGAACAACGTGTCGGAGTTGTTCTACATCCGGCCCGATGAGGATGGCGGGTTGCGCATTGGGGCCATGACCCGGCAAAGGCAACTAGAGCGCGATCCCGTGGTGGCGGAAAGGGCTCCCCTGCTGCACGAGACCATGCCCCACATCGCCCACCCGCAGATCCGCAACCGGGGCACCTACGGCGGCAGCCTGGCCCACGCCGACCCGGCCGCCGAGCTGCCCGCGGTGACGGTGGCGCTGGACGGGAGTCTCCGGCTCCAGAGCCGGTCGGGCGAGCGCTGGGTCCCGGCGGCGGATTTCTACCTGGGGCTCTTCGCCACGGCCCTGCAGCCGGACGAACTGGTGGTGGAGATCGCGCTGCCTAAGATGTCGCCGCGCACCGGCTGGGCCTTCGAAGAGGTGGCCCGGCGCCGGGGCGACTACGCCCTGGTGGGCGTCGCCGTGCTGGTGACGCTGGACGGAGGCAACCGCTGTCAGCAGGCTCGGCTGGTGTTCCTGAGCGCCGGTGACCGGCCAATGGAAGCCCACCAGGCGGCTGAGGTGCTTAGGGGCCAATCGCCTACGCCCGAGGCCATCCAGGCAGCCGCGGAGACGGCGGCTACTGCCGACATTGACCCGGGCAGCGACATCCACGCCTCGGCCGAGTTCCGCCGGCACCTGGCCAAAGTGCTGGCGCGCCGTGCCCTGACCCGAGCCTTCGAACGCGCATCCGGCGGCTAAGAGCCGGCTCGGAAAATGCTGGAAAGGGGCGTCCGCGCCCCGGGGTGCGCGACGGCTTGCCGTCGCCCGAGGACGCCCTCGGATAGCGGATCTTCCGGATAGGTACCAAGAGCCTACATGAGCGGCTCGGAAAATGCTGGAAAGGGGCGTCCGCGTCCCGGGGTGCGCGACGGCAATGCCGTCGCCCGAGGACGCCCTCAGATAGCGGATCTTCCGGATAGGCACTAAGCCGGGAGGTGACCTATGGCGGTTGAACTAGCCAAGCGGTTGTTCACAGTAGACGAGTACTACCAGATGGCCAAGGCCGGCTTTGCTGAAATTGGGAAGGAGGCCAAAGTGAACGAGTTGTTTCCGGTGACCGTCACTGTCAATGGTGTCAAGTATGAGCGGGCCCTGGAGCCTCGCATGCTGCTCAGCGATTTCCTGCGCCACGAGCTGGGCCTGACCGGCACCCACGTAGGCTGCGAGCACGGAGTATGTGGCACGTGTACCATCCTCTTCGACGGAGAGCCCGTGCGCTCCTGCCTGATGTTCGCCGTGCAGGCCAATGGCCATGAGATCGTCACCGTCGAGGGGCTGGGAACGCCTGACCGCATGCACCCCCTCCAGGAAGCCTTCCACGAGGCCCACGCCCTGCAGTGTGGGTTCTGCACACCCGGCTTCCTGATCACTCTGGTGCCCTTCCTGGAGGAGCACACCGATCCTTCAGAGGAGGAGATTCGCGAGGCCATTGCAGGGAACCTGTGTCGGTGCACCGGGTACCAGAACATCGTGGAAGCAGTGAAATTGGCGGCAGCCAAACGCAAAAGCGTAAGAGATGCGGTGAATCACGAAGAGAGATAGGCGCAGTTACGTTTTATGGATTCTAGGAGTCAAACCATGACGACCAAGTACGTCAGTCAACCCATTAAGCGCAATGAGGATGCACGATTGCTAACCGGGCGAGCCTTGTTCGTGGACGACGTGGACCTGCCCGGCATGCTTCACGCCGCCTTCCTGCGCAGCGAGTACGCCCACGCGCGCATCCGGAGCATTGACGTCTCGGCCGCCCGGCAGCGGCCCGGCGTCGTGGCCGTGTACACCGCCGAAGACCTGGGTGACTTCTGGCGCCCGGGGCCGTTGCTCGTCCCCCCACCGCCGGCCGAGCGGGCGGTGTTCCACGCCCGCACCCAGGTGCCTCTGGTGAAAGACAAGGCCCGGCACATCGGCGACCCCATCGCCGTGGTCATCGCCGAGAGCCGCTACATCGCCGAGGACGCCTTTGAGGACATCATCGTGGACTACGAGCCCCTGGAGGCCGTGGTGGACCTGGAGCGGGCTCTGGAGCCTGATGCCCCGCTGGTCCACGAGGACCTGGACTCGAACATGGCCGCCCACGTCATCCAGCACAAGGGTGACTACGATGCTGCCAAGGCGCAGGCCGATGTGGTCATCAAGCGCCGCATCGTGGTGGAGCGGGGGGCTGCGGCGGCGCTGGAGAATCGCGGCATCGTGGCCAGTTGGGACCCCAAAGCCGAGCAGTTGACCGTCTGGGACACCACCCAGGCCCCCATCCCAATCCGCAATGGGCTCGCCGGGATGCTAGGCCTGTCCGAGCACCAGGTGCGGGTCATCGCGCCCTTCATCGGTGGCGGCTTCGGCCCCAAGATCATGATGTTCTACCCCGAGGAAATGGTCGTACCGTGGGCCAGCATGCAGCTCAATCGGCCCATCAAGTGGATTGAGGACCGGCGCGAGAACTTCCTGGCCACCACCCAGGAGCGCGGCCAGGTCCACGACGTCGAGATCGCCCTCACGCGCGACGGGCGCATCCTGGGGGTGCGCGACGTCTTCCTGCACGACACGGGCGCCTACGACCCCTACGGGCTGACTGTCCCTCTCAACACCCAATGCCACGTCCTGGGCGGCTACGATATCCCCAACTACTACACCGAGTTCAAGGTGGTCTTCACCAACAAGATGATCGTCACGCCGGTGCGAGGAGCCGGCCGGCCCCAGGGCATCTTCGTCATCGAGCGGATGCTGGACCTGGCGGCTAAGGAACTGGGGATAGACCGGGTTGAGATCCGCCGGCGCAACCTGCTTCCGCCTGACGCCTTCCCGCACCACCACGGGATCATTGACCAGGCCTTCGCCCCTCTGGTCTACGACAGCGGCAACTACGAGCCGGTCCTGGAGAAAGCTGCCAGCATGATCAGCTTCTATCACTTCGTGAAGGAGGAGCAGCCCAAGCTCCGGGCACAGGGCAAGCATGTGGGCATCGGCATCGCCTGCTTCGCGGAGACGACCGGCATCGGCCCCTACGAGGGCGCCCGGGTGACCGTCGAGGCCAGCGGCAAGGTGAGCGTGTTCACCGGCGTGGGGACCCAGGGTCAGGGCCACTTCACTTCCTTCGCCCAGATCGTGGCCGACCACCTGGGGGTGGACGTCAGCGACGTGCACGTGGTGACGGGCGACACCGCCGAGTTCCACTGGGGCACGGGGACGTTCGCCAGCCGGGGTGCGGTGGTGGCCGGCAACGCCATCAACGCCGCCGCCCTCGCGGTGCGCCGCAAGATCCTCAAGCTGGCCAGCGAGATCCTGGAGACACCCGAGGAGGAGCTGGAGCTGGCCGACGGCATAGTGCGGGTGGCGGACATCCCGGAGCGCGCCATCAGCCTGGGCGAGTTGGCTGTGCGCGCCAACCCCCTCCGCGGCGCTGTTGAACCCGGGACCGAGCCCGGCCTGGAAGCCACGGAGTACTTCGGCCCAAAGTACGGGCCCGTAGCCTTCGGGGCAGTCGGCATGATCGTCGAGGTGGATCCGGAGACCATGACGGTGGAGATCAAGCGCCTGGTCGTCTCCCATGACTGCGGCGTGATGCTCAACCCCCTGATCGTGGAGGGCCAGATTCACGGTGGCGCCTCCATGGGTATCGGCAACGCTTTCTACGAACAGCTGATCTACGACGAGAACGGGCAGCTTCTCAACGCCTCGTTCATGGACTACCTGTTGCCCAGGTCAACCGACATGCCGCCGCGCATCAAGATCGGCCACCAAGAGACGCCCTCGCCGCTGAATCCGCTAGGCACCAAGGGTGTGGGTGAGGCGGGCGCCATCCCCATGCCGGCCGTCTTTGTCCAGGCGGTGGAAGATGCCCTGGCGGACTACGGCATCGAGATACTGGAGGCGCCGCTGAGCCCCAACCGGCTCTTCGAACTGGTCCAGGCTGCCCGGCAGGGGAAGTCGTGAGCCCATTTCTGGGGCCGCCAGAAGAGGCAACAATATGAAGATCACGGGCGAATACGTCTTCAACGGTCCCCGCGAAGAGGTGTGGGAGATGCTGCGCGACCCGGAGGTGCTGGCCAGCGCCTTGCCGGGCACCCAGAGCCTCAACAAGCTGAGCGAGACCGAGTTTGAGGGGAAGATGCACGTGCAGGTGGGGCCCATCTCCGGGGTCTTCTCGGGCAAGGTGGTGGTTTCCGATGAGGTGCCGCCGGAGAGTTGTGTTCTATCGGTGGAAGGCAGAGGGCAACCCGGCTTTGTCAGGGGGTCGGGCAAGGTCCACCTCATTGACCAGGGTGACGGCACCACCCTGCTGAAGTACGACGGCGACGTGCAGGTGGGCGGCCGGTTGGCCAGCGTGGGTCAACGCATGCTGGACACTGTCAGCAAGAGCATGATCAAGCAGGGGCTGGAGACGGTGAACAGCGCGCTGAAGGCCCGGGTGGCGGCCAAGGCCGGGGCGGAGGAGGTGGAGTTCAAGCCCCCCTCGGAGACGGAGTTCGCGGCCGCGGTAGCCAAGGACGTAGCCAGGAGCCTGCTCTCCTCGCGGGTGGTCTGGCTCGTTGCCGCCGTTGTGATCCTCATCATCATGGCTGCACTCATCTGGCTCCGGGCGGGTGGCTAAAGGCGGACCTGGGAAGCGGGAGTGCACGCTTGTGTTTGACCTTTGGGGCGGCGAAGAGCACAATTGTTTTCGGTCCGTGTCGATTGTTGCCGTAGCGCCGGCTGCTGGTTGAGCCTCACGGTAGGGCACTCATGTGGACTTCAGGCGGCGCTTGAGCTGTTCGGGCACCCGGCCGGACCGCTCCAGCAAGCTGATCAGCGCCTCTGGCTCCAGGGGCGCTGATTCTTCTTCGGCGGGCGGCTCCACGGGAGATGGCTCGCCAGGGACCTCAGCCAGCCCAAGCACCGCCATTCCGTCGGCCAGATGCCGGACAACGCTCTCGGCCGCTTCTGCCGGATCGCGCACGACGACCACACCCGCGGCCAGGAGCGCCTCGCGATCCTCGCCCGTTGCGGCGTCAGGTCCCAGGCAGACCGGCCGTCTCGCGGCCACTGCGTCGTGGATCGCCTGCCAGACGGCCGTGTCAGCTTTGGTCGCCACGATCACTAATTGCCGGGCTAGACCAGCGGTCACGCGCAGGCAGGGGTCGGCCAGGCGCTGGTCGAAGGGCTGCGACGGCTCCACCGGGCTGAGGAACAACACTCCACCACGCCCCAGCCGGACAGCCAACGCCGGATCGGGCCGAAACCTGAGCAGCCCTTCGGGCACCACCAGCGTGACCAGGCTGTCGGCCTCGAGAGCTCCGGCCAGAGCCGCCTCGCCAACGGGGTCACGAGCCTGGAGCACGGTGTTTACGTCATCGGCCGCCACGTGATGCGCAACCTGGCGGGCGAAGTCGGCGGCCTCGGGGCCCGTGTCGTCGCCCAGGATGGCCACGCCAGGTTCGGTCAAGAGGCCAAAGTCGCCTTGGAGGAAGAGAAGCGCCGGGCGGTGGAGGGGGTCCAGGGCCTCGGCCAGAAGCTGGGGGTAAGCCGGGTCGGCGAAGGTGACCAACTCAATCCCGTGGTCAGCCAGTTGGGCCAAGACATCGGCACCCTGCAGCAGATTATGTCGCGTCCTCTTAAGGCCCGCCACCAGGTCGTCTGAGAGGCCGAGTTGCTGGCGCCAGAAGCTTTCCGGTCTTTCCAGCAACTCCACGAGCTGTCGGCCCCGGGTGAGGCACCAGGGGATGAGCACCCCCTTAACCTGGCGCATCGTGAGGTCGGAGCGGTAAGCCAGGGCCAGCCAGCAGGCGAGTTCATTGATTTCATTCATGAGAGTCTCCTCGCTTGACCGTTATAGCAGTGCAGAGTACAATTGTCGTGGGTTCATCTTACAGCCAAAGGCTCCACCCGTCAAGTTCGGACCTTTGAAGATCGGAAGTGCCTACATGGGCGCGGACATCTACAGGCAACTCAAACAACTAGTGGACCAGGGCGAGAGGGTCGCGGTGGCCACTATCGTCCGGGTGCGGGGGTCGGTCCCGCGCGAGGTAGGGACGAAGATGATCATCCACCCGGCTGGGCGCCACGTGGGGACCGTGGGCGGTGGGTGCGGCGAGGCCGATGTCATCAAGGCCGGCCTGCGCGTCATCGAGACGGGCAAGCCAACCCTGGTGAAAGTAGACCTCACCGAGGAGATCTCCATGGACAGCCAGGGGGTGTGCGGTGGCATTATGGAGGTGTACGTGGAGCCGTGGGGCGACGGCGCCTTGTCAGACCAGCGTGAGACATGAGCGACCCCATCCTGGAGGTACTCCTCGCCTCCATCGAGGCCAACGAGCCGGTTGCTTTGGTGACGGTCATCGCGGCTGATGGTGACCTGGCTCCTGCCCTGGGACGCAGGCTGTTGGTGTGGTCGGACCGAGAGCCTCTGGGTGCGCTGGGGCTGGGGGCGCTGGACGGGCAGGTGCTGGACGACGCACGGGGGGCGTTGAGCGCGGGCCGTAGTCGGACCTTTGGCTACCAAAGCGAAGGCGGGTCCGCATCCGTCTTCGTCGAGGTGCAGCAGAGGCCACCCACGTTGCTCATCGTCGGCGCGGGCCACATCGCTGTACCGCTGGCCAGGCTGGGGAAGATGCTGGGCTTTCGTGTGGCGGTGGTTGACGACCGCCCGGCCTTCGCCAACCGCGAGCGCTTCCCCGACGTCGACGAGATCATCGTGGACTACTTCCGTCCGGCCCTGGGCTCCTTCCCCGTTGACCACAACACGTACATCGTGCTGGTCACCCGTGGCCACCAGCATGACGTGGAATGCCTGCTGGAGGTGCTGGACTCGCCGGCGGCGTACATCGGGATGATCGGCAGCCGGCGCCGGGTGCGTGCGGTGTTCCAGCTCCTGTCGAAGGAGCAAGGCATCCCGCCGGAGAAATTCCAGCGCGTTCACTCGCCCATTGGGTTGGACATCGGCGCTGAGACGCCGGAGGAGATCGCGGTGGCCATCGCGGCTGAGATCGTGAAGGTGCGCCGGGGCGGGACCGGTCTGTCCCTGTCAGAGGAACTTCGCCCATCTCGGTCGGCACACCCGGGCCAGGTCACGCGCACGAGCCGACCGTCGTAACCCTGACAGGAACCTCCACACATTTCACGTTTTGACTTACCTCGCCACCTGTGATATACTTTTTGCGTCATGATGGTGAGAGCAAGACCTCGCCCCAGGCCCCTGTAGCTCAATTGGACAGAGCAGCGGCCTTCGGAGCCGCGTGTTGGGGGTTCGAGTCCCTCCAGGGGCGCTCTTCCGTATCCCCCTTCTGCCCATGAAGGGGTGTTTTCTTGTCTGCCGCGAGGATCAACGATGACCCAGACGTCATGCCCTCTGAGCGAACGTGAACTGGAAGTGTTGCGGCTGATGGCCACGGGCGCCACCAATCAGCAGATTGCCCGAGAGCTCGTCATCAGCGTCAACACGGTCAAGGTCCACGTGCGCAACATCTTTGAGAAACTGGGCGTCCAGTCTCGCACCGAGGCCACCTACCTGGCCATCCAGGAAGGCTGGATCCCCGTTGAAGGGGTGACCGCGCCGGCGGAAGAGATTCCCCCTGTCCCTCAGCCTACCGGCCTGGGCGCCCTCCTGGACCGGCGCCCGCTCCTGGTGGCGTCCTTGGCGGCGTTGCTGCTCCTGGTGCTCGTGCCTTTGGCCCGGATGCTCGTGTCGGCCTCGCGCACGCCGGCTCCCAACCCCACGCCGGCCGTCCTGCCAGAGGGCACTAGCCCCAGGCGCTGGAGTCAGCGCGCCCCGCTGCCCGTCGCCCGGTTCGGCCTAGCCCTGGCCACCCACGCCGGCCAGGTCTACGCCATCGCCGGCCAGGATGAGCAAGGGGTGACCGGCCTGGTGCACCGCTACGATCCGGCGGCCGACGCTTGGGAGAGCCTGGCCCATAAGCCCATCCCGGTCAAGGACGTGGGTGCGGCGGTGGTAGGTGGCCGGGTGTACGTGCCCGGCGGATGCGACGCCCAGGGCCACCCGCTGAACGCCCTGGCCGTGTACGATCCGGAGGCCGATGCGTGGAGCACCGAGACGCCGCTGCCCCTCCCCCTGTGCGCTTACGCCATTGCCGCGCTGGAGGGGCGCATCTACCTTTTCGGGGGATGGGATGGCCAGAGCTACCGGGCCGAGGTCTGGCAGTACGACCCTGACAGCGGGCAGTGGACCCAGAAGACCGCCATGCCCACGGCACGCGCCTACGCCGGCGCTGCCGTGGTCGAGGGCACCATCTTCGTCATCGGCGGCTACAATGGGTCCGACCTGTCGGCCAACGAGGCCTACGAGCCGACCAAGGACCGCGACGGCGGCCAGCCGTGGAGCAAGCACAGGCCCCTGCCGAAGGGCAGGGCTGGCCCCGGTGTCGTCGCGCTGGGAAGCACCATCTACGTGGTGGGTGGAGGATGGGAGGGGCCGGCCGGAGACCCACTGCAGTACGACGTGCGCCGTGACGCCTGGGAACCCTTCGAGCCGGCCGCTACCGAGGCCTGGCGCAACCTGGGACTGGTTGCCGTGGACACCAGGCTCTACGCCGTTGGGGGGTGGAACGGTCGGCCTGTGGATACCAATGCCGAGTACATCGCCCTGTTCCGCATCTTCATCCCTGTGCCGCGATAGCGCCGGGCTGTCAGCCGTGAGAGACCCATGCGTCCGCGCGTTATAGTTCTGATCGTGCTGGCGCTGGCCCTCGTGGCCGGGCTGACAGCGAGCCTGTGGACCTCCGCCACATCCGGCCCGGCGAGCCAGAAGGTGGCGCCGCCACGCCTTATCCCCAACACCGATGTCAACCCCTTCGGCGCCAACTTCTTCCTTGACCGCGAGGTCGAGCCGTGGAAGCGGGAGAAGACCCTGGAGATGGCCCGAGAGGCCGGCATCGGTTGGGCCAAGCAACACTTTCCCTGGGAAGCCATCGAACCGCGCCGCAAGGGGGAGTTCACGGACGAGCAGGGGCGCAGCACCTGGCGCAAGTTTGATGAGCTCGTCAGCCTGTACGAGAAGTTCGGCCTGCAGATCATCGCCCGGCTGGATCGGCCGCCGGACTGGACCCGGCAGGACAACCGCTTCAAGCAGCGCCCGCCGGACAACTTCGAGGACTACGGCGACTTCGTGTATGAGTTCGTCAAGCACTACCGGGGACGGATCCGCTACATCCAGATCTGGAACGAGCCGAACATCTTCCCCGAGTGGGGCGACCAGCCGGTGGACCCGGCCGCCTACGTGGAACTCCTCAAGATCGCCTACCGGCGCGCCAAAGAGGCCGACCCCAACGTGTACATCCTCTCGGCGCCGCTGGCGATCACCCTGGAGGACTTCCCCGGGCGGCGCAACTTGAGCGATCTCATCTTCCTGGAGGAGATGTATCAGGCTGGCGCCGCCGACTACTTCGACATCCTCTCAGCCAACGCCTTCGGGATGGACCAACCGCCCGAGGCCCCACCCAGCCCCGACGTGCTCAACTTCCGCCGGGTCGAGTTGCTGCGGCAGATCATGGAGCGTTACGGCGACGCCGACAAGCCCATCTGGTTCAACGAGTACGGCTGGAATGCGGCGCCGGAGAGCTTTCCGAAAGACAAGCTTATCTGGCAGCGCGTGTCGGAACTGGAGCAGGCCGAGTACACCGTGCGGGGGATCGAATATGCCCGGCAGCACTGGCCATGGGCCGGCGTGTTCGCCATCTGGTACTTCCGTCAGGTGGGCAACATCCCGCCTAATCGGGCAGATTACTATTTCCGCATGGTGGACGTGGACTTCACACCACGCCCGGTCTACCAGGCGATCAAGGAGGCAGCAGCTGGGCAGAAGGTGGCCGGCGCCGGCTACTTCCAGGAAACCAACCCGGCCGTGAGCTATGGCGACGGGTGGCAGCCGGTCATCGCGCCGGCCGCCAGTGGGCAGGCGGTGGCGGAGAGCCACACACCGGGCGCGACCTTGCGCTTCAGGTTCACCGGCGATGAGGTGGACCTGGTGACATGGCGCGGGCCGGAAGCGGGGCGCCTGCAGGTCCGGCTGGATGGCCGGTCTGTGCCTCAACTACCCACCGATGAAGAAGGCCGCAGCTATCGCGATCTGTACGCTGCGGCCCCTGAGTGGCAGGTCCGGCTGCCACTGGTTCGCGGAGCCGGACCCGGTGTCCACACCCTGGAACTGACGGTCACAGAGGAAGCTCATCCGGCGGCCACCGGTCGTCGCTGTGTGGTGGATGCGTTGATAATCGGGGGCACCGCCGGCAACGGCTTCCCGACCGTCCTCGTGCTTACCCTGTTGGCCGGATTGGGCGTCGTCGTGGTGCTGTTGGCGCACTATTGGTGTCACCAGGGCACCGCAACGTGACCTCTCCTGTCCTTTCGCCCTCCTACGCTATGGCGTTGATCCCTGTCGTGAACCGCCCGATGATGAGCTTCTGGATCTGGGTCGTGCCCTCGTAGAGGGTGGCGACCTTGGCATCCCGGAGGTAGCGCTCGACCGGGTACTCGTCGGAGTAGCCGTAGCCGCCGTGAATCTGGATGGCGTTGAGGGCGGCGCGGACGGCAGCCTCCGAAGCGTACCACTTGGCCAGGGAGGTCTCGCGGGTGTTGCGGACGCCCTTGTTCTTGAGGTAGCCGGCGCGGTAGACCAGCAACCGGGCCGCCTCACAGTCCAGCACCATCTCGGCGATGAGCTCCTGAACCAGTTGGAAGGCGGCGATGGGCCGGCCGAAGGCGTAGCGCTCCTTCGCATATTTGACGCTGGCGTCAATGCAGGCCTGGATGATACCCACGCAGCCAGCGGCCACGCCGTAGCGCCCGTCGTCCAGGGCCGACATGGCAATCTTGAACCCCTGGCCCACCTCGCCCAGCAGGTTCTCCTCCGGCACGCGCACATCCTCCAGCACCAACTCCGAAGTGCTGGACGCCCGCAACCCCAGCTTGCCGGTGATCTCGGGGGCGGAGAAGCCGGGTGTATCGGTTTCCACAAGGAAAGCAGCGATGCCCCGGTGCTTCTTCTCCGGGTCCGTCTGGGCGAAGATGATGGCCAAGTCGGCCACGCCGCCGTTGGAGATCCACATCTTGCGCCCATTGAGCACCCACTCGTTGCCGTCCTTGATCGCCCGGGTCTGCTGGTTGGCGGCATCGGAGCCGGCGTTGGGCTCCGTCAGACCGAAGCAGCCAATCCACTCGCCGCTGGCCAGCTTGGGGAGGTACTTGCGCTTCTGCTCCTCATTGCCCCAGCGGAGGATGGGCAACTCGGTGAGGGAAATCTGCACCGAGAGGGTGGTGCGAATGGAGGAATCGGCACGGCCGATTTCCTCGAAGATGATCGCCTCGGAGATGAAGTCCAGCCCCATGCCGCCGTACTCCTCGGGGATCGTCGGCCCCAGGAAGCCCAGCTCGGCCAGCTTGTTGATGATCTCCCGCGGGAAGCGACATTGACGGTCGTTCTCGCGGGCATAGGGCATGATCTCCCTCTCGGCGAACTCCCTGACCGTCTGACGGATCATCTTCTGCTCCTCGGTGAGCTCGAAATCCATGGCAACCTCCTTAGTCCACTCGAGTTTGAGCGTTCTCTTATCTCCTGGTCGCGACGGACATCGGTCCGCCGCCCCAACAGTCAGATCCCGAGCGAAAGAGTCAGCTGATGTGCTCGCGGATGCGGGCCGCTACCTCGTGGAGGGGCTCGACGACCTGCCGGCGGAAGTGGCGCGGGGTGATGAGACCATCACCGCGCCACCGCGGCACCACGTGCATGTGGAAGTGGAAGATCTCCTGCCCGGCAGCTCTCTCGTTGCTCTGCAGCAGATTGATCCCGTGAGGCTTGAGCGCCCGCTTGATGGCCCGAGCCACACGCGCCGTTGCTTGCATCACCGCCGCTGCGTCCTGGTCATCCAGCTCGTACACGGTCTCGACATGTCGCTTGGGGATGACCAGGGTGTGGCCGGTGACGATGGGGTATTTGTCCATGAAGGCCAGGATCAGGTCATCCTCGTAGACCACGTGGGCGGGCGATTCGCCGGCAACGATCTCGCAGAAGATGCATGACATACTCACCCCCTACCCGCCTTTAGCTGCCGCCACTGCCTTGCGAGCGGCATCCTCCAGGGTAGCAGCCGTAACCATCCCGGTCTCCGCCAGCAGCCGGCGCCCCTCCTCCTCATTGGTGCCCACCAGCCGGGCCACCATGGGCACCTTCGTCCCCGCACCAGCGGGACTTCGAGGCACCTGCTCCAACGCCGCCAGCACCCCGCGGGCCACCTCATCGCAGCGAGTGATGCCGCCGAAGATGTTGAGGAGCACCGTCTTGACGTTCTCGTCGGAGAGGATGATGCGCAGCGCTGCCGCCACCCTGTCCGCCTGGGCACCGCCGCCGATGTCCAGGAAGTTGGCCGGCTCGCCGCCGTAGAGCTTGATGATGTCCATAGTGGTCATGGCCAGCCCGGCCCCGTTGACCATGCAGCCGATGTTCCCATCGAGCTTCACGTAGCTGAGGCCGTGTAGTCGGGCTTCTCGCTCGTAGGGGTCCTCGGCCTCCAGGTCTCGCAGCTCCTCCAGGTCTTTGTGGCGAAAGAGGGCATTGTCGTCCAGATTCATCTTGCCGTCAGCGGCCACCAGTTGACCGTCGCCCGTGACCACCAGCGGGTTGATCTCCGCCAGGGAGGCGTCGGAGCCGACGAAGGCCTGATAGAGCCCGTGAGCGATGCGCGTGAAGGGCCGGGCCAGCGCCTTGTCGAGGCCAATGGCGTAGGCTAAAGCCCGGGCCTGAAAGTCTTGGAGGCCCAGGAAGGGATCAATGAGCACGCGGAAGATCTTCTCCGGCGTGGTGGCAGCTACCTCCTCAATGTCAATCCCGCCCGCTGCCGAGGCCATCATCACCACCCGTTTGGCCCCCCGGTCAATCACCAGCCCCAGGTACAGCTCCTGGGCGATGTCGAGAGCCTGATCCACCAGGACCTTGCGGACCGGCAGACCTTTGATGGTCATCCCCAGGATGCGGGCGGCCAACTCCTCGGCCTCGGCCGGCGTGCGCGCCAGCTTGATGCCGCCGGCCTTACCCCGGCCACCCACCAGCACCTGAGCCTTCACGACGACCGGGCCGCCCAGGCGCTCGGCAACCGCGCGCGCCTCGGCAGGGTCGGTGGCCACGTCACCTTCTGGAATGGGGACCCCGTAGCGGGCGAAGATGCGCTTGGACTGGTATTCGTGGATGTTCAACGCAAACCTCCTTGGGCTTGTTGCGCCGACGGTGAACACAGCGCGGTCCATTATACCACTGTTCTGGAAGGACGCAAACATCGTCCCAGCATGAGGAGCAAGGCGCCGAGGAGATAAGCTCCGCCGGCCAGGGCGAAGGAGAACCGGGCCCCCCAGCGCTGCCACAGCAGGCCCCCTGCCCCATCCCCCAGGGCACTCCCCGAATACATGGCCGCGTCGAAGAGCCCCACCGCCCGGCCCTTGAACCGCTTTGGCGCCACCTCCAACGCGAAGACGCTGGCGTAGAACCCTAGCGAGTTGCCCAGGCAGTAAAGGCTGTAGACCAGGTAGGTCGCCAGCAGCGAGGGAGCGAAGGGAAAAAGGCACCCTTCAGCAGCACCACCGCCGCCGGGAAGAGGGCTGCCTGCGCGCCCATGCTCAGCAGGTGAGAGGTTCCGGCCTGGAGCCAGTGGCCCGAGAGGGCCACGCTCAAGAGTCCCACGACAACCACCGTCGCCGTCAGCAGCACCGTGCGGCGGGGGCCGATGTGGTCGGCCAGAGCACCGCCGGCCAGGGACCCTAGGACGCTGGCTATCCATCCCGCTCCCAGGATAAGCCCAACTGGGAGGGCATGGTGCTGAAGGAGCGCATGAACGACACCAGCAGCGCCCCACCCACGAAGAGGATGCCGGCCAGGATGTTGAAAAGCAGGAAAGCCACCACCGCGCGATTTCGCAGCGTTCCGATCACAGTTCTTTCTCGGCAGCGAATGACATGGCCTACACGGTTCAGTCAAAGGATCTCAGATCTTCTGTTTCAGCAGGACCAAGCCCACAACCCCAGCCAGCAACAAGAGGCCACCCGCCAGGTCCAGCACGGGCACAACACCCAGCGCATCCCCCAGGGCACCAGCCAGCCCCATCCCGACCAGCACAAGCAAGGCGTTCGTCGTGCCATACGCCCTGAAGACCCGTCCACGGTAGCGGTCTGCCACCGTTGCCTGGAGCAGGGTCTGCGCGCTAACCATGTATCCCATAGCCGGCAAGCCCACCAGCGCGGTCAACGCTAGGGCCAGGGACAGAGAAGGGAAGTTCACTATTCCAGCGAGGGCCACTGCTGCGGCACCCAGGCGGAGACGCCGAAGGCGGTCAAGCCGTGGGCCAGGAAAACCTTTTCAGCAGTTTCGATCAGTGGGACGAGAAGCCGCTCATCGGGCCGGGCCAGGGCAAGGTCTTGTACCTCGCCGCGATTCTCACCGGCACCGCTCCACTGCTTTCGTGCGTAGAAGGGCACCTGCAAGACACGCGCTGCGGCGGCCAGGTATCCATCCTCCTCGACGCCCAGCAGCGCCAGCCGTTCGCCGCCGGAGGCCCAGAAAGCCCCCAGGATGCCCATCTCCTGATGCCGGGTTTCGTAGGCGGTCAGCGTGGTGAAGAGGGGATCGGCCCGGGTTCGCCAGAAGCTTTCGAAGGCCGCCTCCGAAATCTCGGCGACGCCCATTTCGTCCCCCTCCTTCCCAAGTCCCACAGCAAAAGAGAAGGCACCCTCCGTGCATACGCTTCCCACTCCTCGCCGAAACGCCGGGCCAGGACCTCTTCTTCCAGGCGAGCCCGCCAGATCATGCTGGGCAGGAAGGCGAAGAGGGTGACCAGGATGCCTGCGACGCTGGCGAAGAGCAGGTCCAGCGCCAGCATGGAGATGGTGAAGCTCAGGTACAGCGGATGGCGGAGCCGGCCGTAGATGCCGTTCGTGACCAGCCCGATCACCGGCTCGATCTCGCCGCTGACGCCCTCTTTCAGGGCCAGCAGCGAGAGCAGCATGAGCCCCAACCCCAACCCGAATACCGGATACCCCATTACACGCGTTGTCGCCTTGGGAATGGGCAGCCGCCACAACGGTAGTATGACCACGTTCAGCAACCCCACAGCGAGCATGATCAGATGAGCTCTGCGCTTCAATTGGTCCATGTCTCTGCGAAGTATGGCTTGCCGGTCAGGACTACATCAAACCGGCGCCGAGCCTTGCTGCCCGGTGGCTGAGGGAGGACGGCATCCCATGCTCAGGAAGTAGCGGTGGAAGCGGTCGTCATCTGTCAGCTCCGGATGGAAGGACGTCCCTAGCAGGTTACCCTGTCGCACGGCGACGATCCGGCCATCGTCCAACCTGGCCAGCACGTCAACCCCGGCCCCAACCCGGGTGACCAGCGGCGCCCGGATGAACACGGCGCGGAAGGGCCGCTCCGGCTCATCCAGGACCGGCACCCGCAGGTCGGCCTCGAAGCTGTTCACCTGTCGGCCAAAGGCGTTGCGTTCTACCGCTATGTCAAGGACACCCATGAGGGGCTGATCACGCCCCACGTCCCGGGCCAACAGGATCAGGCCGGCGCAGGTGCCCCACGTGGGCAAGCCGGCGGCCGCCAGTTCACGTAGGGGCTCCAGCAACCCGTATTCAACCGCCAGCTTGCCTATGGTGGTGCTCTCCCCGCCGGGTATGATCAGCCCATCCAGCCCCTCCAGGTGTCGTGGTAGGCGGACTTCACGCCCCTCCACCCCAAGTCGCGCCAGAACCTCCAGGTGCTCGCGGAAGGCCCCCTGGAGGGCCAGCACGCCAACCCGCTTCATCTTCACCACCCTCGCGGCGCCAGCAACTCCGCCTCCGGGATCTGCCGGATGTCCAGCCCGGGCATGGGCTCACCCAGACCTCGTGACACCTCGGCGATGATCTGGGGGTCGTTGTAGTGCGTGGTCGCCTCCACGATGGCCTTCGCCCTGCGGGGCGGATCACTGCTCTTGAAGATGCCGCTACCCACGAACACTCCGTCCATGCCAAGCTGCATCATCAGCGCCGCGTCAGCCGGCGTGGCTATCCCCCCGGCCGCGAAGTTCACCACCGGCAGGCGTCCCGTCTCGGCCACCTCTTTCACCAGCTCATACGGCGCGCCGATGTTCTTGGCGTAGGTCATCAGCTCCTCGGACGCCATCGTGGTCAGCCGGCGAATCTCGCCCATCACCGCCCGGGCGTGCCGCACCGCCTCCACCACGTTGCCGGTGCCGGCCTCGCCCTTGGTGCGGATCATCGCCGCGCCCTCGCCAATGCGCCGCAGCGCCTCCCCCAGGTTGCGACACCCGCACACGAAGGGCACCTTGAACCTGTGCTTGTCTATGTGGTGCTCTTCGTCGGCCGGGGTCAGCACCTCGCTCTCGTCAATGAAGTCCACCCCCAGCGCCTCCAGGACCTGCGCCTCCACAAAGTGCCCAATGCGGCACTTGGCCATCACCGGGATGGTCACCGCATCCATGATGGCCAGTATGCGCTCCGGGTCGGCCATGCGAGCTACCCCGCCCTGGGCACGTATGTCGGCAGGCACCCGCTCCAGGGCCATCACCGCGCACGCGCCGGCCTCCTCGGCGATGCGCGCCTCTTCCGGCGTGGTCACATCCATGATCACGCCGCCCTTGAGCATCTGGGCCAAACCGACTTTGACTCGCCATGTTCCCGTCTCTTGCTGCATCTCCCTCACCTCCTCCCCATGGTTCTTGAAATCATCGCGCTCAGTGCGGCATGGTCACGCGGCAGGAAAATGGGGCCGGGCCACAGCTTTGCAGCCTCTGACCCCACTTGACCATTTGTCCTCCTCACACGATGGGACGCACCGCCCCTCGTCGCGGCAGGCGATGCTCCTCACGGCGCTTGAGTAATGCTTTCAGCCCTTGGCCTAACCGCCACATACCTTCACGGATGCCCACCTCGGTTTGATAGGTGAAGTTGAGGCGGAAGGCGTGCTGCCCACCACCATCGGCGTGGAAAGCCTCCCCCAGGACGAAGGCTACTCGCCGTTTGGCCGCCTCCACCAGCAGGTCCCGCGCCCGCAGCCCGTCCTCCAGGTGACACCACAGGTAGAAGCCACCCGCCGGCTCGTTCCAGCGGACCTTGCGCGGCACCACCTCGCGCAGGGCCGCCAGCATGGCATCCCGCCGGCGTGGGTACTCATCCCGCAGCAACTCCAGGTGCTCATCAAGCCATCCCGCGTGGATGAACTCATCCAGGGCCCACTGGGCCAGGGTATTGCTGTGCAAGTCGGTGTGCTGCTTTATCGAGGCCAGCCGGTCCACCACCGGGCGCGGTGCCACCAGCCACCCCAGTCGGATGCCGGGGAACAGGATCTTCGAGAAGGTCGAGAGATAGATCACGTGCCCGTGGCGGTCCAGGGACTTGATGGGTGGTGGCGGAGGATGGGCGTAGTACAGGTCGCTGTACGGGTCGTCCTCCAGGATCGGCACCTGGTAGCGTTGGGCCAGGGAGAGGAGTGCCTCGCGTCGCTCCCGGCTCATAACCCGGCCCGAGGGGTTCTGGAAAGTCGGCAGGGTGTAGATCAGGCGCGGGCGATGCCGGGCCAGAAGCCACTCCAGCACATCCGGGCGCATGCCCTCATCATCCATGGGCACCCCCAGAAGGCGCGCGCCGGCTGCCCGGAATGCGATGAGGGCACCCAGGTAGGACGGGACCTCAACCACCACGACGTCACCCGGTTCGATGAGCAGCCGGGTCACCAGGTCCAGGCCCTGCTGCGAGCCGGCGATGACCAGGATGTTCTCCGGCGAGGTCGTGAAGCCCCGGTCGAAGGCCAAGGTCGCCAACGTCTCGCGGAAAGCCGGGTGTCCCTCGGTGGGACAGTGCTGGAGCAGCGCCCGGCCATCGCGACGCAGCACCCTGTCGGTGGCCTGGGCGAAGCGCTCGATGGGGTAAAGATCGGGAGCGGGTACGCCCGCAGCCAGCGAGATGACATCTTCGCGGGCACAGAGGGATACCAGCTCGCGGATGAGCGGATCGCGCACCTGCTGACCGACCGCGGCCAGGTACTCACTCCACGGGAAGGGCGCAGACAGGGACTTGTCCCAGGTGATCCGGCCGGCCCGAGGGAGCGCGCTCACTATCGTGCCCCGGCCCACGTGCCCCTCGACCAGGCCGTCTGCCGTCAACTCGTCGTAGGCATTGGCTACGGTTGTGCGGTTGACCCCCAGGCGCGCGGCGAGCTCGCGCTCCGGCGGCAAGCGTGTGCCGGCGGGCAGGTCGCCGGCGAGGATCAACTTTCGAATCTGGTTCCTGATCTGGAGGTAAAGCGGTTCATTGCTTTCCCTGTCCAGGCTCTCCAACATCACTGTCCTCCCACGCTAATGGACTAGGCCAATAGCATTATACCAACGTGTCTGGCGCTTGTCAACAGCCAATTGGCCGGCAAAATGATCAGCCAATTTTGGCTGACACTTACTGACCATCGGCCTGCCCCACGGTAGACCAGGATTCAGCATACGCCAGGCCAGGACTAGCCGGGTTGACAAATATGGGAGAGAGACGATAATTTGCCATAGGAACCCCCTGAGGGGTTGTTTGTTTTGTTACCTCTATTCCCGGAAAATGCGTCCCAAGAGCGCAACGCCGATTTCTAGAGGCCATCCAGGCGGGGCATGTCCATTTTACCAGGGACGAGCAGGTGCTGCTCCCCCTGGCTGGACAGGTTTTGCAAGAAAGCCGGCTGGCCGGCCCTGGCCAGCGAATGGGCGGGCCGGCGCGGCGTGATCCTTCATGAAGGGGGTGAAAACTTATGAGTGAAGTCGGCCAAGCCATTCGCAACCATCACCGGGAATTATTGGAAGCCTTAACCGCCCAGGTCGAGGCGCTGGTGGAAGACCAACCCACTGCCGACCCTCTGGCTCTGGCCAGATTCCTGAAGGACGAGCTGCTACCCCACGCGGTTGGTGAAGAAGAACACCTTTACCCCACTGTCGAGCCCCTGGTCAAGGCCCACGGCCGGGCCACGGCTACGATGAGTGTGGACCACGAGCTCATCGCGAGATACATCCGCCGGATCGGCGAGGCGGTCGAAGCGCTGCAGGGCACCGCAGCAGAAGAGCACCCGGCCCTGCAGCGCTGCTTGCAGCACCTGGCCTTGCAACTGGAAGCCGTGCTGCGCCTCCACCTGGAGAAGGAAGAGCGGGTGTACCTGCCGCTGTTCGAGCAGCATCTCTCGGAAGAAAAACAACAGCAGGTCCTAGACGGCATGCACGCCGCCTACGAACACGAGCCCCCACACAACGCCGGAGGTTGAAACAGAACTGGATGTGCGACCGATCCCGCCGCCCCAACGCCATCCCCTGAGCTTCGAGACATTTGAGTCGCTGGCGCCGAGGGAGGCCTTCGTGCTCATCAACGACCACGACCCCAAGCCCCTCTACTACCAGTTCGCTTTCGAGCGGGAAGGCCAGTCACCTGGGAGTACCTGGAAGAAGGCCCCGAGGTCTGGGTGCGCATCGGCGGCAAGACCGGGGGTGAAAGATGATCAAAGTCAAACGGGTTTATGAGCCGCCGGCGCCCGACGACGGCAAACGCTTTCTGGTGGACCGGCTGTGGCCGCGGGGGGTGAAGAAAGAGGCGCTCCGACTTGACGGTTGGTTGAAAGAGGTCGCCCCCAGCGATGAGCTGCGCCGGTGGTTCGGCCACGACCCCGCCCGGTGGGAGGAATTTCAGCGGCGCTACTTCGCCGAGCTGGAGGCCAAGCCCGAGGCCTGGCAGCCGCTCCTGGAGGCGGCGCGGGCGGGGAACGTGACCCTGCTCTTCAGCGCGCAGGATGAGGAGCACAGCAACGCCGTGGCGCTGAAGGCGTTTTTGGAAGCGCGGCTGTAGGGCGGGTTGGCAAATGGGCCTACGCGGAGGGTGAAACGACGATGATGGCGTTGTACCTGCTCTCTGTCTGGCTGCACCTCCTGGCAGCCATCATCTGGATCGGTGGCACGATCTTCATCGTGTTGGTCCTGGTGCCGGCCACCCGTCAACCGGAGTACCGACCTGTGGCCTCCGGGCTCATCCAGTGGACGGGACGGCGTTTCCGCCTCATCGGCTGGATCTGCCTAGGGTTGCTGATCCTCAGCGGCGTTTTCAACCTGGCGTACCGGGGCTTCGGGTGGGAGGACCTGTGGAGCGGCCGGCTGTGGCAGGGCCCCTTTGGGCGCACGCTGGGGATCAAGCTGCTGTTGGTAGCGGTGATCCTGCTCCTCAGCGCCCTGCACGACTTCGTCGTCGGCCCGCGGGCGACAGCGCTATGGCAAGCCAATCCGGGATTAGCTCAGGCGCTTCAACGGCGGCGTCAGGCCACCTGGATCGGGCGCATCAACCTGCTGCTGACGCTCATCGTGGTGGGACTGGGGGTGATGCTGGTGCGGGGTGGATTGTGAGAGCTGGCCTTGAGGGCTTTCCCCGCATTCTGCTGAGCAATGAGTCAACCCTGTCCTCAGCTCACGATGCTCTCAGTCTGCATGCGTCGCGTGATTCATGGGTGAGGTCACGAAACACCCAAGCCTTACACCAGCCCCCTATGGTGGGCGTAGCGCGCCGCCTCGTAGCGGTTGCTCACGTGCAACTTGGCGAGGATGTTGCGCATATGGCTTTTGACGGTGTGCAAACTGACCGACAGCGCTTCGGCGATTTCTTTGTCAGTGGCTCCTTGGGCCACTAGGCTGAGCACCTCCTGCTCCCGGCGCGTGAGCGTGACCGACTCGTCCACGATATCGGCGGATGCCTGGCGGCTCAAGCGCCGGAATTCCTCCAGCATGCGCCCCGCCAGGGCGGGGGTGATGGCGGCCTCGCCGCGTACCGCCCCCCGTAGCAGCTTGAGCATCTCTCGGGAGCGGATGTCCTTGAGCAGATACCCCTGGGCACCGCTCTTGATGGCCTGAAACAACTTCTCCTCGTCGTCGCGCACCGTCAAGATAACGATGGTGGTGGCTGGCAGCATGCGTTTGATCTGGCGCGTCGCCTCCAGGCCGTCGTAGCCCGGCATCATGATGTCCATCAGGATCAGATCCGGGACCAGTTCCTGAGCCTTCACCACGGCTTCCAGGCCGTCATTGGCCTCTCCCACCACCTCGAAATCGGGCTGAGCGTTCAGGATGCCCGCCAAACCTTCCCGAAACAGGACGTGGTCATCCGCCAACAACACTCGAATACGCTCCATCCTGCCACTCCCTCAACGTGAACTTCCGCCCCCTTGCAGCCAGTGGCCAGCGCAGCACCACGCACGTTCCCTTTCCCAGCATCGAACGGATGGACAACTGCCCACCCAGACGCGCTGCCCGGGCGTGCATGATGCTCAACCCAAAGTGTCCTTCGCCTCCCGACGCCTGCTCCGGATCGAAGCCGCAGCCATCGTCTTCCACAGCAACCGTCGCTTCGCCTTCCGTCAGGCACAGGCGCACCGCAATGTGGTATGCTCCTGCGTGACGGCAGGCATTCACCAACGCCTCTTGTACCACGCGTACGACCTGCTCCACATCCTCCGGTGGCATCTCGAGAGGGGTCTCGCACTCGAAGGCCAGTTCCACCGGGGGAGCTCCGACAACGTTCAATTCGTCCACCATTTTGGCCAACCGTTCTTGCAGCGAACGGGGCTTCGGACGCCCTTCCTGGAGGTTCGCGATGGACCGGCGCACCGTTTGGGAGGCTTCGTCAATCACGGCACGAATGCGCTGCAGTTCACCGACGGCCTGGTCACCATCCCCTGCCTCGATTAACTCAGCCACTCGATCGACTTTAAGCCCCAGGTAGCTCAGGCTCTGGGCCAGCCCGTCGTGGATCTCCGCCGCCAGGCGCTGACGTTCCTCCAGCATGGCAACCCGCTCCGCCTGTTCGTAGAGCCGCGCGTTCTCCAAAGCAATGGCAGCCGAGTCTGCCAACTTGGTGAGGAGAGGAACCCCATCCGTTGAGAGCGCCTCCGTCTTCGAACTCCCCACACACAGCGCCCCGATCACCCGGTCGCCGATGCGCAGGGGCGCTGCCAGGTGGCTGGCTTGGAAGGCGGCGTCCAATACGGTGCACCAACCCTCGCACTGCGCCATGCTGCATACAATCGCCCCTTTGGCCCTCAGGACCTGAGCCGCCAAAGGGCTGTCGGCGGGCGCCTGGGAGGTGTTCAGCGCCTTCTCGGGACCACTGAGGGCTTCCAGATGCAGTCTGCGATGCTGCTCACCGAGCAGACAGAGCGCCGCCACTTCCGCTCCCAACAACTCCCGCGCCTTGTCCGTCACCGAGCGGAGCACGTGTCCGACGTCCAGGCGTGTAGAGATCTCACGGCTCACATCATAGAGGGCTTCCAACTCTCGCGTGCGTTGCGCCACTTGGACCTCCAGGTTCTCCCGTGCGGCATACAGTTGACGACGCATGAGCTCCAGGTTCTGCGCCAGTTGACCTATCTCGTCCTCTCCCAGGTTGGGGACCGGTCGCGTCAGGTCCCCACGACCGATCTCCAGGGCCACGTGCTGCAACACCCGCAGGGGGCGGATGACGGTGCGGTACGTCAGCCCATAGCCCAGGAGCACCAGGAAGAGCGCGGTGAGCAAGAAGAGGCTCAGGATGAGACGCAGACGCTGCACCTTGGCCGTGGCCGCCCGTTCAAAGGCTCGCACGGCCTCGTCCATGGCCTGCACCAGGGGAAGGGACTGCTCCTCAATCGCCGCTACGGCTTCATCGAAGGCCGGATCACTCGGGGGCGTGGTCAGAACGGTCTCCACGTCGGCCTGCATGCGCCCCCAGCGCGCCCGCACCCGAGCCAACCGGTCTTGCACCATCGGATCTTGTGGCGGTGGAAGGAGCACCGTTTGCCCAAGGGCGTACGGAGCTGGTCCACCCCGCTCCAACGCCTGTAGCGTCCCCTTGAAGGTCGCCACGGCTTCGGCGAGAGCTTGGCGGTGGCGTGACTCCGTAGGGTGCTTCTCCAGCTCCAACGCATAGCGCGCTATAGCCTGGAGCAACATGCGCTGTCGGCCGGCCAGGTTGATGATCAGGGCATCCTTCTGCTGGGCCTCAATGGCGAGGAACATGGCGACGACGGCGATGGCAACAAGGAAGAAGAAGGCGACGAACAGCAACCCGATCCGTTCTCGTAAACTGGTGATCATGAGCCGTACTCCCATCTCCCGACCCGTACTTCCCGTCTTCGCCCCATCAGGGCACTCCCATTTCGGCTCTTGCGCACGGCGTACGTTGCGCGAAAGGGGGTGTTATCTTGCTAGCAGCACAGCAAGAGGGCCACATGCTTTTCCTCTGCGCTCAACTCATATCATATCACAGCCATCGGTGGAGCGCAAGTGCAGAAGGTCTTCCTCCAAGAGACGGCCGACGGCAACGCCGTCGGCCTACCCCCTTGGCCCGATGAAGTTGGGACACACCCGTCGCTGAGAACGTCGAGGGTTAGTTCCATTTCGCGAAAGAACTAGCGCTCTCATTCGAGAGCGGGGCACCAAGATGGTTCTTTTTTCACCCCTGATGAGGGATGGTGAGGGATTGAAATCCGCCCTGATTCCTGATATGCTAGTAGTGAAGGCTGAACTAAGGAAGGGCAGATCGCCATGCTGAAACGCCGGGTGCTGCTTCTGGGGGCGCCATCGCTGCTGGCAGAGGGGGTGGAAAGGCTGCTGCGTCAGTTGGAGGATGTGGAGGTGATCGGCCCCTGGGATCTGAATGCCCAACGGCTACCGCGGCTTTCCGAAGTGACCCCAGACATCATCGTTGTGGCTGAGGAAAGCGCGGAGGTCGCGGACACCGGCTCGCTCACCAGCCAGGTTCTGGAGCAGCATCCAGACCTCACCATTGTGCGCATCGGCATGCAGCAGAACACGATTCGTTTGTACACCTCGCGGGCGTTACCGGCCCGCACCACCGAACTGGTGGATCTCATCCGCAGCCTGCCACTGCAGCACCTGGAGGAGACTGAACCGAAGGTTTGAGAACGGAGGATGGGCCTATGCGATCTAGAGGTTACCTGCTGTTGCTGATCCTGGGCGCTTCGCTGGTGGGGACCGCCATGCTGGCCCAGGCATCTCCCCTGAGCCAATCTCCCGAGGAGGGTCAGGCCCTCTTCCAGGAGAAGTGCGCCTCCTGCCACACCATCGGCGCCGGCAAGCTAGTGGGGCCGGACCTGCAGGGGGTCACCACCCGGCGGGAGCAGGATTGGCTGGCACGCTGGATCCAGGCACCGGACAAGATGCTGGCCGAAGGGGACCCCACTGCCACCCAACTGCTGCAGGAGTTCAACAACATCCCCATGCCCAACCTGGGGCTGACGGACCAGCAGGTAGAAGCGCTCATTGCTTATCTGGAAAGCCTGGAAGCAGGTACTGCGGCCCCAATGCCGGCCGCCATTCCCTCCCTGTATTACCCAACTTTGATCGCCGCCCTGATTGCCCTGGGGGGATTGACCGCCGTGGGATTCCTGGCGGCTCGAAAAAACGTGGAGGTGAGACCATGACGAACAACCGGAAGAGCCGGTGGTTCAACGTCACCAACGAGTCCCGAGCGTGGGAGGATTTCTACCGCAACCGCTGGTCCTACGACTACAGCGTGCGGAGCAGCCACGGGGTCAACTGCTCCATGTCGTGTAGCTGGGAGGTCTTTGTCAAGGACGGGCTCATCTGCTGGGAGCTCCAGAAGGTGGACTACCCCCAGATTGACCCCGACATCCCCAACGTGGAGCCGCGGGGCTGCCAGCGGGGGGTGACCGCCTCCTGGTACCCCTACAGCCCCTTAAGGCCGAAGTTCCCTTACGTCCGCAAGGTCCTGTGGGACCTCTACCAGCAGGAGCGGCAGGCGGGCAAGGACCCCCTGGAGGCCTGGGCGGCCGTCGTCGAGGACGAGGCGCGGGCTAAAGCCTACAAGTCCGCCCGGGGCAAGGGCGGCTGGAAGCGGGTCACCTGGGACGAAGCCACGGAGCTGATCGCCGGGGCGCAGATCTACACCATCAAGAACTACGGCCCCGACCACATCGCTTCCTTTTCTCCCATTCCCGCCATGAGCCTGCTGAGCTTTATCGCCGGCCACCGCTATAACAACCTGCTGGGCGGCATCTACTGCAGCTACTACGAGTGGTACCACGACCTGCCCCACATCGAGGCCACCATGTTCGGCGACCAGACGGAGAACTGCGAAAGCTCCGACTGGTACCTGGGCACCTACTGGATCGTGGCCGGCTCCAACTTGAACCAGACCCGTACCGCCGACGTCCACTTCTTGCCCGAAGCCAAATACCGGGGCTCCAAGGTGGTGGTGGTCTCCCCCAACTACTCCGACGTGACCAAATACGCCGACCTCTGGGTTCCCGTGGTGCCCGGCAGCGACGGCGCCTTCTTCCAGGCCTGCATCCACGTCATTCTGAAGGAGTTCTACGCCGACCGGGAGGTGCCCTACTTCACCAACTACATCAAGCGCTACACCAACCTGCCCTTCCTGGTGATTTTGGAGCCCGATCCGGACGGCAAAAAACACCACCAAGGGCGCTTCTTGAGGGCCTCTGACCTGGCGGAATACGCCGGAGAGGAAAACGCCGAGTGGAAGATGATCATGATGGACGCCCAGGGCCGGCTGCATCTGCCCCCGGGCACCATCGGCTTCCGCTGGGAGGAGGAGCCCACCGGCAACTGGAACCTGCAGCTCAAGAACGTCGTCACCGGCGAGGAGTTCGATCCCCTGCTCACCCTGCTGGGCAAGGAAGACCGGCGGGTGATGGTCTCCTTCAGCGACTTCACCGACACCTTCAGCATCTGGCTGGGCAAGAGCCGGAGCAAGGCCGAGCAGGCCAAGGAGGTCCTGCGGGAGGTGCCCGCCAAGGTCGTTCAGACCAAGGACGGCCGGGAGGTGCTGGTGACCACCGCCTTCGACCTCTTGATGGCCTGGAACGGGCCGTCTCGGGGGCTTGGTGGGGACTATCCCAAAGACTACAACGACCCGAAGCCCTTCACCCCCGCCTGGCAGGAGCGCATCACCGGGGTGAGCCGCAACCTGGCCATCCAGGTGGGGAGAGAGTTCGCCGAAAACGCCGAGAAGACTCAGGGCCGCTCCCTCATCATCACCGGGCCTGGCATCCAGCATTGGTACCACGGGGCCTCCATGTACTACCGCAGCATGGCGGTGATGCTGGCCCTCTGCGGCTGCCACGGCCGCAACGGGGGCAACTTCAACCACTACGTGGGCACCCAGCACACCCGGCTGCACGCTGCCTTCAAGTACCTGGGCGCCGCCGCCGACTGGACCGGCCCGGCCCGCCTGATGAACTCCACCTCCCTCTGGTACTTCCACACCGCCCAGTGGCGCTACGACGGCATGCCCCTGGACACTCAGTGGGCTGTGGATGCGCGGAAGTGTCCCGCCTATAACCACGCCGCCGACTTCAATGCCCTGGCGGTGCGGCTGGGCTGGCTGCCCTTCTTCCCCCAGTTCGATCGCAAGAACCCCCTTCAGGTCTACCAGGAAGCCGTCCAGGCCGGCTGCAAGTCAGACGACGAGGTGAAGGCATGGGTACTGCAGCAGTTCAAGGGGGGTAAACTGGACTTCGCCCTGCCCCACGTGGACCGTCCGGAGAACCAGCTGAAAGTGCTCACCGTTTGGCGGGGAAATCTCATCGGCACCAGCATGCGGGGGCACGAGCTGGCCTTGAAACACTTCCTGGGCACCCATCACAACGTTTTGTACGACGACGAGCCGGCCAAAGGGCTGGTCAGGGAGATCGAGTTCGACCCCGAGCAGGCCCCCATCGGCAAGCTGGACCTGCTGGTGAACCTGAACATCCGCATGGACTCCACGGCCAACTACGCCGACGTGGTGCTCCCGGCCGCCTTCTGGTACGAGAAGTACGACCTCACCTTCGGCGACATGCACACCTTCGTCCATCCCCTCCAGCCGGCCACCGAGCCGCCCTGGGAGGCAAAACACGACTGGGAGGCCTTCAAACTCATTGCCAGGAAATTCTCCGAGCTGGCCAGGAAGCACTTCCCGGAACCGGTGAAGGACATCGTGCTCAAGCCCCTGTGGATGGACACCCCCGATCAACTGGGCCAGCCCCTGGGGGAGGTGAAGGACTGGAAGAGAGGGGACGTGGAGCCCATCCCCGGCAAGTACTTCCCCCACGTCTTCGTTGTGGAGCGGGACTACACCCAGGTCTACGACCGGCTGGTCTCCCTGGGCCCGCGCATTGATCACTACGGCTCCAAGGGACACTACGCGGACCTGACCCCGCTGGTGGAGGAGGAGCTGAAACATAACGGAATCCTCACCGTGAAAAACGGACGCATCTACGCCGAGCGGCCGGAGCAGTTCTGCGAACTGATCTGCCAGGTCTCGCCGGAGTTGAACGGCCGGCTGGCCCACATGTTCTTCGAGGAGATGGAGAAGAAGGTGGGCCTGCCCCTCAAAGATTTGGTGGAGCCGGTGAAGAGCCGTCGGGTCCACTACCAGGACCTGGCCTCGCAGCCTCGCCGCATCCACACCACGCCCATGTGGGGGGCCATCCTCTTCGACCCGGAGACGGGCAAGCAGCGCACCTTCGCCCCCTGGACGCTGAACGTGGAGCGCCTCAAGCCCTGGCACACCCTCACCGGAAGGATTGAGATCTACTTCGACCACCAGGGGATTCGGGAGCTGGGCGAGGCGCTGCCCACCTACAAGCCGCCCCTGGACATGGTGGCCATCGGCGACATCCGGCCCGACAGAGCGGAGCCCAAGTCCAAGGTCTTCCGCTTCATCACCCCCCACGGCAAGTGGCAGATCCACAGCTCCTTCCGCGACCACTGGCCCATGATGCACATGTCCCGTGGCGGGCCGGTGGTTTGGCTCAACCCCGACGACGCCGACGAGATCGAGGTGAAAGACAACGACTGGGTGGAGCTCTACTGCGAGAACGGCATCCAGGTCTGCCGGGCGGTGGTCAGCCACCAGGTGCCGCGGGGGATGGCCATCGTCTACCACCAGGTGGAGCGGCACGTGAACGTCCCCTTCTCGCCCTTGGCCAGGAAGCGGGGCTGCACCGACCTGCGGGGCGGCAACAACAACGCCACCACCCGTATCCTGATGAACCCCCACACCATGGTGGGCGGCTACGGCAACTTCTGCTACGACATCAACTACTGGGGCACCAGTCCCTCCGAACGCGATCACGGCGTGCTCATCCGCAAGATGCCCCTGGCCGCGGGCGGGAGGGCCATCTACCGCGAAGAGGAGCTGGATAGGGTGCCGGCAGCATAGGGGAGCAGGGGAGCTAGGGTGCGGGGACAGAGGAGAGCTCACCCTCGCATCCCCGCACCTCCGCTTCGAATGGCGGGAGGGAATCATGCAAGTCAAAGCCCAATTTTCTATGACCTTCAACCTGGAAAAGTGCATCGGCTGCAATACCTGCACGGTGGCCTGCAAGAACGTGTGGACCAACCGCGAGGGGGCCGAGTACATGTGGTGGAACAACGTGGAGACCAAGCCGGGGATCGGCTACCCGAAGCGGTGGGAGGACCAGAACCTCTGGAGAGGGGGCTGGGTCAAGCAGAGGAACAACCTGAGGCTCCGCTACGGCGGGAAGGCCTATATGCTGCTCAACCTCTTCTTCAACCCCCACATGCCGGAGATGGCCGACTACTACGGCCAGGACGTCTACACCTTCACCTACGACGACTTGCACACCCCGGAGCCGAAGAACCAGCAGCCGATGGCCCGGCCCAAGTCCATGGTCACCGAGGAGGAGGACATCCCCCTGACCTGGAACGTGAACTGGGAGGACAACGCCGGCGGAGCCCACATCACCGGCAAGCACGACGTCAACTTCCAGGGGATGAGCCAGGAGGAGCACCAGGCGTACCTCAAGTTCCGGGACGTCTTCTACTTCTACCTGCCGCGCATCTGCAACCACTGTCTCAACCCCGCCTGCGTGGCCGCTTGCCCCTCCGCCGCGGCCTACAAGCGGGAGGAGGACGGCATCGTGCTCATCGACCAGGAGCGCTGCCGCAACTGGCGCTACTGCATCTCCTCCTGCCCCTACAAGAAGCCGTACTACAACTGGTGCTCGGGCAAGATGGAGAAGTGCATCCTCTGCTATCCCCGGGTAGAAGTGGGTTTGCCGCCCGTCTGCTTCCACTCCTGTGTAGGGCGCATCCGGGCCTTCGGGCCGATCCTCTACGACCTCGATCGGGTCGAGGAGGCAGCCCTGGCCGACGAGAAGGATCTGGTGCGCGCCCAACGGGACATCATCCTAGACCCCTTTGATCCCCAGGTCATCGAGAACGCCCGGGCGAACGGGATCGACGACGATTGGATCGACGCCTGCCAGCGCTCGGCGCCCTACAAGCTCATTAAGCAGTGGGAGATCGCCCTGCCCCTGCATCCGGAGTTCCGCACCCTGCCCATGCTCTGGTACATCCCGCCCTTAGCGCCCATCATCACCAGCGCTGGCCGGAACTCGCCCGATGAGCAGGATATTTTCGATATGGACAAACCCGGCAACGGCCCGCTGCTGAGCCTGGATGAGCTGGAGAAGTTCCGCGTCCCCATCAAGTACCTCGCCAACATGTTCGCGGCGGGGAACGAGGAGGAGGTGAAGAAATCTCTCCTGCGGCAGTTGGCCGTCCGGCACTACGAGCGGAGCATCCGGGTGGACGGAAAGCCCAACCTCGAGGTGCTGGAGCGGGTGGGGCTCACCGAGGAGGACGCCAAAGGGATCGTACGCGGTCTCTCCCTGGCCTTCTACCATGAGCGCTTCGTGGTACCCACCACCACCCGGGAGAAGGCGGACCTGAGCCCCTACACGGAGCGGGGCTTCGCCGGCTTTGACGAGATGACCCTCTCCAGCCCCTTGGGGCGGCGGCGGAGCTACCACCGGGCCTACCACACGCCGGGGAAGCCGTATGAATGAGCAGAGGAGCGGGGGAGCAGAGGAGCAGGGGAGATCAGGCCAGCACGTCAGCCCTCCACCACCCCAGCACTCCTGCCCGAAGAAGTGGGAGCTGTTGCGGCGTGCTTATGCGCTGGTGGCCGAGTGCTGGTGCAACCCCCAGGACGTAGACGTTGATGGGGTGCGGGAGGCGGCGAAGCAACTCATCCCGCTCCTGGGCGAGGTAGACGGCGAGGGAGCGGCCCATCTGGAGCGGTTCGTCGCTCAGTATCCTCCGGCGGAGGAGGAGTATGTCGAGCTGTTTGAACTGAACCCTCGCTGCCCTCTCTACCTGGGCAGCCACGCCTTTGACGAACCCAAGACCTGCGCCCAGGCCGCCGTCTCCGACCGCAACGGGTACATGATCGAGCTGGTGGGCATCTACAAGCACTTCGGCCTGACCCTGAAGGGTAGGGAGTTGCCGGACTACCTCCCCTTGATGGTGGAGTTCCTGGCCCTCACCGCCGAAACCGAAGACCCCATCCGGGAGAAGTTCGTCCGGGAATACCTGCTCCCTTTTCTGCCCCCTCTGCGTGAGCGACTTGAGCGGCTGAACAGCCCCTACCTTCACCTTTTCGATGGGCTGGAGCGGTTGCTGACTCTGGACCTGGAAATGCGAATAAAGGAGGCGAACCATGCTTGACAACTTCTTCTTCGTGGGGCTGCCCTACATCACCCTGCTCCTGTTCATCGGGGGATCGGCCTACCGGGCCTTTACCGGCCTGAAGACCCGTTTCCGGGGCAAGCCGGACTGGACCGTCCGGGGGGATTTCCTGTGGACCACCCGCTCCACCGGCTTTTTCGGCCGGGCCTCTGTTGGGCCCTCAACCCTGTGTCTCCATTGGGGTCTTGTGATTCTCATCATCAGCCACATCCTGGGCTTCTTCGGCGGCGGGCTGAACTCGCCCGGGCTGGTGGAGTTCTTCCGCTGGGTGGGGATGTTCGGCGGCATCCTCCTCTTCTACGGAGTATCTTGGGCTCTGGTGCGCCGGCTGACCAGGCCCCAGTTGCGGGCCATGAGCACTGCCGAGGACTACCTGGTCCTGTTGTTCCTGATCGTGATCAGCGGGTTGGGGCTGTATCTCTCGGCGGTGCAACTCATCTTCGGCTTATCCTACGGCGTGGGACCCTGGCTGTGGGGGCTTCTCACCTTGCGGCCTGACCCCACGCTCCTGAGCGGCTTCCCCCTTCTGGGCAAGCTGCACCTGATCGTGAACTTCTTCTTTCTGGCCTGGTTCCCCTTCACCAAACTGGTGCACATGTTCAGCTATCCCTTCGGGTACATCACCCGGCCGTACCTTTCGATGCGGAGGTATGTGGGACTGAAGCGGTGAGGTTCATGGAAGGAAATCAGCTCTCGGCAAAACTACACAAACGTGGATCCGGCAACCGACCCACAAGCACGGAGGTCAATGACAGCATGTATCGACTGAAGGGCACTCCGAACGAAGGACTTTTCGGTGCTACGTTAGGCTTCTTCGTCGGTTTCGCGGCCGTGGCGCTCTACGGGCCCACGGCGCACAAGTTCGCCGAGGTGATGGACCTAGACCCGGTGCGTGTGGGCCTGCTGGTCGCCGTGTCCATGCTCTCCGGGTCGTTGTTGCGCATCCCCTTCTCTGCCTGGGTGGACACCACCGGTGGATGCAAGCCCTTTCTGGTGCTGCTGGGCCTCTCCATCGTGGGGATGCTGGGGCTCTTTCTGGTGGTGTATCTGCTCTATCCGGAGCGGTTGAGCGCTTCCCTTTACCCGTTGCTGGTTCTGCTGGGCGTGCTCAGCGGCTGCGGCATCGCCACCTTTTCCGTGGGCATCAGCCAGGTGTCCTACTGGTTCCCCCAGGCGCGCCAGGGTTGGGCGCTGGGTACCTACGCGGGTGTGGGGAACCTGGCGCCGGGTCTGTTCTCTTTCGCGCTGCCGGTGGCCCTGGGATCCCTGGGGCTAGCCGGTGCCTACCTGGCCTGGCTGATTTTCCTGGTGATCGGGACAGCGCTGTACTACTTCACGGGCCGCAATGCCTGGTACTTCCAGTTACGGGACCAGGGCCTGTCGCACGAGGAAGCAACGCATGTAGCACGGGAGCATGGACAGGAGCTCTTCCCGGCCGGCAGCTCATTGGACAGTCTCAAGACTTCCGCGCGGGTGTGGAAGACTTGGGTGCTGGTAATCCTCTACTTCACCACCTTTGGCGGCTTCATCGCCCTTACGGCCTGGTTCCCCACTTACTGGCGATCCTTCTTCGCCGCCAGTGCCGTGTCGGCGGGCACGCTGACTGCGCTGTACTCCCTGCTGACATCGGCGATTCGTGTTCTCGGCGGCTCCCTTTCGGACCGCATCGGCGGGGAGAACACGGCGCTCCTTGCGCTAGGGACCATGCTGGTGGGCGCGTTGCTGATGATCCTCTCCCACCACTTCGCCCTCTCCGTGGTCGGCGAGATCGTGATGGCTTTGGGGATGGGGGTGAATAACGCCGCGGTGTTCAAGCTGGTGCCGCAGGCGGTGCCGCGGGCGGTAGGGGGCGCTGCCGGCTGGGTCGGCGGCCTGGGGGCTTTCGGCGGCTTCGCCATCCCGCCGGTGATGGGCGCCTTCGTGCGCGCTCAGGGCGACCCCGGCTACGCCACCGGGTTCGTCACCTTCGTCGGGCTGGCGCTCCTCTCCCTGGGCCTGGCCTCCCTGCTAAAAGGGACTCAGGTCGCGATAGCTCGGGTGGGGGCGCGCTCGAAAGAATGAGGCCACCTGTACAGGGGATCCCTCAAGGCTCAGAGACCCGTCCCCGGGCCGCCGGGATTCTGAGTGCTTGACAAGGTAGCCCCTTTGTGGTAAATTTGAAAAGTGTCCCCGGGCCGCCCCGGGGATGGGGCTTTGAGCTCAAGTTTACACTGAGGAAGGAGGAGCTTATGTCGCACAGGATTCTTGCATTTGGTCTTCTCATGGTGAGCCTGGGGTTCCTCTTGGTCGCATGTCAACCGGCCGCCGCACCGTCAGGCGCCATCCAGATCCGGATGGGTGACTTTTATTTCAAGCCGGACACCATCCGCCTCAAGGCTGGTCAGGAGGTGCGGATTGAACTTGTCAACGAAGGCAAGATCCCGCACGAGTTCATGATTGGCCGCGAGGTGGAGATGATGGAAGGAAAAGCCGAGCACTTCGAGCAGGACTTCTTCGAGGGAGTCCAGGTCACCCACACCGTAGAAAAGGGGGAGTGGAAGATAGAGGAGGGCGAGCCGGCCCACGCGCACCTGGAAGCGGGCGGCAGGGCGACGCTGACGTTCACCGTGCCGGCGGACCGGAAGGGCGAATGGGAGATTGGCTGCTTCGAGCCCGGCCACTATGAGGCAGGGATGAGAGGGAAGCTCATCGTCGAGTGATGTGAGACGCACTTGCCAAGTGCGTCCCACATCATAAAACATAAGGCTAGCACCCAGGTCGTCAGCGGGCCGGGTTTTGTGATCCAGGTATGTGCCTTGCCGGAGGCTTTCATCCAGTAGCACCTCGAAACCCGCCAGGCTATGGTGGAGGCCTCTGCGCCGGTGACCGTCCGCGCCCTTTGCTGCCCATCTGCCTCTGATGATCACCTTCTCCGCCGATGGCAACTTCCCTCTCCGCACTGCCACCAGCCGGGGCGGGGATGCCTCTTCGCGGTTTCGGTGGATAGGGAAAGCGCCAAGAACTTTTCGCAAGTTGCTTAGATTTGGACATGAGCCCTGAGCTTTTCAAACGGCGACGTGCTATTGACCTGGCACCGGCCCGAACTTCATCACCCGGTGGTTGAAAGAGTCAGTGATGTACACGTAGCCTTCCTGGTCCACGGTGATCCCGGTGGGCAGGTTGAAGGAGCGGGCATCGGTGCCGAATTGGCCGAAGACGGCCAGCAGCCGTCCTTGGTTGTCGAACTTGTACACCTGGTAGCTCTCCGGATCGGTCACGTAGACGTTGTCCTCGCTGTCCAGCGCCAGGTACGGCTTGTTGTTCACCGACTCGCCAGCCCACCCCCGGACGGGCCACTGAGCCAGGGGGTTGAAGTCCCGGTCGAGGCGCTGCACCCGCCGGTTCCAGGTGTCGGCCACGAAGATGTCCCCGGTGGTGGGGCTGATGGCGATGCCCACAGGCTCGTTGAACTGGCCCGGCGCAAAGCCTACCCCGCCCCATTGGCCGAGGAACTGCCCGTCGGGGTTGAATTTCTGTATCCGCTTGTTGCCGGTATCGGTCACGTACAGGTTGCCTTCGGCGTCAATGGCGATGTCGCGCGGGCCGTAGAACCGCCCCCCCTCGCCCACCGCTGAGCCATCGGTCACCACGAAGCTACCCCACTGAGTCACGAACTCCCCGTCCAGGGTGAACTTCTGGATGCGGTGGTTCCAGGTATCGGCCACGTACACGAAGCCGCCCTCGCTGTCCACGGCGATGCCCCAGGGGTCATCCTTGAACTGACCGGCCGCCGTCCCGTTGCTCCCCCACTGAGTGATAAACTTGCCCGTTGGATCAAACTTCACCACCCGGGAGTTGCCGCTGTCCACCACGTAGATGTTGCCCTCGGCGTCCAGCGCCAGGTCCTTGGGGTTGATGAGCTGACCGGGTCCCGATCCCTGGCTGCCCCAGATGGCGATAGCCGACACCTGCACCCGGCGCTTGTCGTACTCATCCTCGACGGCGGCCAACTCCGGCGCCTGGGCACCGTACTCCCACAGCCGGCTCACCACGTCCTTGCGCACGTACATGGCGAAGCGGCTGTCGGGCCAGGCGTCCATGGGCTTGCCGTAATCCCGCCACATCCAGATCTTGAAGGCGCTGGAGCGCATCTGCGGGTCGGTCAACGTCTTCCACAGCATGCGCAGGACGTTGCGCGGGGTGGTGTTGCCGCCGAATTTGTAGTCCTCGATGGGCCACCAGATGAGGCGGTACTCCCGGCGCACGTAGTTGTTGCCCAGGTAGGGCTTGACCTTGTCCTCGTTGGCCACCCCCACCAGAACGACGGGCGCGTCGAGAGGACCAGCCGGCTGCTCGCCGAAGTAGTTGCGGTTCTTGTAGTCCCGCAGGTACCATTCGAAGGGCCAGGGAACCAGGTTATCGTACGAGACCTTCATTTCGTAACCTTGTCCCAGGCGCTGGCCCAACTCCTGCAGCTCACGCTGGACCAGCTTCACATCCGGCGTGCCGTGGGCGTAGACCAGCATCTCCACCGCCAGCTCGTCGTTGATGTAGCTGGCCACCCATGCCGCGCGCACGGTGAACAGGGCCAGCACCCCGGCCAAGCAGACCACCATCACCTGGCCGCAGCGTTTGGCGCCAAGTTGCTGACCGTAGCGCCACAGGGCGCTCAGCAGGATGAGCAGCACCACCAGCGATGCCAGCCACTGCATGGTTTCGCCCAGGCGCTGCAACGACATCCCGCGGAAGGGACGCAGCCCCACCCACACCCCGAAGGTGATGACAGTGGGGATGAGGAGCAGGGCGAACATGATGCCGCCGGCCTGGCGGACCGCCTGCCAGTCCACCGAGTCCACGAAGTCGCCCAGGAATCGCCCGGCCAGCACGCTCATTGGCAGGGCCAGGTAGACCGTCAACCAGGGCATCTTCTCGCCGGCCCAGGTGAAGATCACCCAGGCCAGGAAGAGCCACCACAGCAGGAAGGGGACGAAGAGCCGGCCCGCCAGCGTATCGCCCGCCCGCCGGAGGCGCCAGTCACCCCGTAGGAGATAGACGATGGCGCCAACGAGGGAGAAGAGCAGCGGCGTGAACTCGTACAGGGGGGCCAGGATCATATAGTAGTACCAGGGCTGGCTGCCGCGCTGGACGGGCTGCTGAGCCAGCCAGTAGGAGATGGAGGCCGGGATTCCCGCCAGGCCTGCCGGGTTGGTGAAGAAGGTGGTGAACAGCACCACGTAGATTACCACGAAGATGGCTACGCTGACCAATATGGTTCGGGACGAGATGGATCGCAGTGCGTCCCACAGGGGTCGCTCCTCACCCCCGAAGGCAAACTCGTATCCCAGAGTCAGCATGAGGAAGGTCAGGCCGAGGAAGCCGTGGATGTAGGCTACCTCCATGGTGGCAATGGAGAGGCTGAGGGCCACCACCCCCAGATAGAACCAGCGCTCCTGACGCGCCTGTTCTTCCAGCGACACACCCCTCGAAGCCGCGTGCAGGCGCGTCCCCTGGCGCTCGTCCAGATAGCGGAACAGCGCGATGACCATCAGCATCATCCACACGAGCATGAAGATTTCGTCGCGGATGTAGCGTGAGTAGTACAGGATGGTGGGTGAGATGAGCAACAGGAACGAGGTGACCAGCGCACCCCAGCGCCCCAGCCACTTGCGCAGAAAGTAGGGGAGGATGACCAAGATCACCCCGAAGAGCGCCGGTCCGATGCGCGAGGTGTAGTCGCTGTCGCCGAAGAGGAAGTAGATGAGGGCGGTGAGGTGGAACTTGAAGGGCCCGTGCATCATCGGGTTGTGTTGATAGCCCTTGCCCACGTAGAGCTGCCACGAGTACTGGGTGTGCAGGCTCTCGTCGTGGCTCATCGCCCTGGAGCCCAGGTCCCAGAACCGGGTGGCGATGGCCAAAACCGTGAAGGTGATGTACAGCACCAGCTCCCAGTTCAGCCTCAGCATGCTCAACAAGGGCAGGTCCAGAACCGAAGTGCGTGGGCGCTCTGCAACTCTTTCCATTGCTCGTCCTCCAATATGCAAAGTCAAAGCTCCCTCGAACCCCTCAAGCCCCAGGAACTCTGGGGGACTCGGGGGAACTCCGCAGGCTACCGTGTCACGTACAGGATGACGTCCTGTGGGGCCGGGGGGGTCGGCGGGTCACGATAGAAGAGCCAGCGGCCCAGGGCGCGGCCGGACAGACCCGTCGGCCGCCACCAGGTGCTCAGCCGGAAGCGCTGGCCGAGGTAACCCGGCAGCGCCACATACTCCCCCGTCGCCGGCACAATGACCAGGGGCGTACCCGGCTGCATCCCCACCGACGAGACGAACTTCACCTCCACGAAATCCCGCAAGTACCAGCCTAGCAGCGGCTCCAGCGACCGGTCCACGGTCACCGCCAGGCGATGAGGGTCGCGCAGCTGCTGGTACGACAGTTCCTCGGCCACCCGCACCAGGTTCTTCACGTCCGGCGTGGCGGCCGTGGGCACCAGCAGTTCTGCCGGAGCGGGTGTGGCCAGGTAGGCGGCGTGGGCCCCCATGTGCACCGTCAGGATGAGGAGCACGATGCCGGCTGCGACCGCTGCCGCCCGCAGGCCGGTCCGCGCGCCCCAGGTCGTCCCAACCGCCACCAGCACGATCGCAGCCCCGGCAAAGGCCAGCGCGACGGACACCACCAGATCCTGCCTGAGGTTGTCCAGGTAGAAAGTGTAGCCCAGCAGGCCGTAGGTCAACAGCACCAACACTACCCCAACGGCCACTAAGGCATGGCCCGGGATGCCCTCGTCCGCAATTCCCTGGATCAGCCGGCCAATCACCAGCCCGGCCAGGAGGACCAGCGGCAGGGCCACCGCTGCGCTGCCGGCTGGCCCTCGTCCCCCCGGCAGCGTGTGGACCAGCAAGGCAACTCCCAGCCAGCAGGCGAGGAAGCCCGCAAAGCGCTCCCGGCGGACGGCAAGGTAGACGACGCCGCCCAGGCCGAAGAGCAGGGCCAGGGGCTCGTAGAAGATCAGGGTCTGAAGGGGGTACGTCCAAGGGTAACCCGTGCGCGTGGGGGCGAAGGCACTGAGCCAGGCCGCCAGTTGGTCCAGGCTGGCCTGCACACCCCCCAGGTGCAAGAAGAAGCCCGTCGAACCCAGCAGGAACGTTCCCATGAACACGGCCACAGCCTGCCCGACCAGCCGGCTATCGCCACCCAGCTCTCGGACAGCCGGCCAGAGAGCCAGCCCTGTCGTAGCAGACCCCGAGTGGTGACCATCTCTTCGTCGAGCCGGGAGCGTGAGCGCCGCCAGGAAGATCAGCCCGGCCAGGAGCAGGGTGTAGACGTCGCGGCCTACCATGAGCGCCAGGGCGAAGAGCACAGAACCCAGAACCAGAACCAGGAAGCCCTCCCCTCCGGTTTGGCCTTTCTCCCGTCCAGCCAACCGCGCGGCCATGGCCACCAGCCCTAGGCTGACGAGTGCCACCAAGCTGTCAGAGCGCAGGGTGCGGGAAGCTACCAGCAGGCTGGGAGAGACGAGGAGCAGGCCGGCTGCCGCCAGCGCCCCCACCCGGCCCAGCTGCCGGCGCAGGAAGTACGGCGTCACCACCAACAGGGTGCCGCACAGCGCGGGCACGAGCCGGGCGGTCAGATCGTTGGCCCCCAGGATAAAGAAGCTGAGGACTGTGCCCCAGAAGAGGGGTGGGCTGTAGCCAGCGGGGGAGCTGCCCTGACTGTCGGCGAAGTGCCCGGCAGCCAGGGCCAGTTGCGCCTCTTCGGGCTGCATGGGCTGCCGGCCCAGGGCGTAGAACCGGGTGACCGCAGCCGCCAGGAGCAGCAAGACGTACAGGGCCCCTTCCACCGTCAGGGCCGCAGCCCATGCCGGCAGTCCAGCCGGTTGCATCATCGAGCGTCCTCGATCAACAGCCCTCAGGCTCACCTGTGACATGCTGCCTCTCCTCGATTCAGGGGCAGAGAACACGACACCCCGGAATTTACCCATTCTCTCGCCGTCACCGCCGGCAGTAGATGACCACCGCCCCCTGTTGATACACGGGGGTCATGAAACGCGCGAACTTGTCCACCTGCGGGGGGCTGAGATTGTAGGTCTGCCGCTCGAAAGGGCCGACGTAGACGCAATCCACGTTTTCCTGGTTGAGCAGCTTGGACACCTGGTTGATGTCCGTGCTCTGGTAGATGGCCTGGATGATAGGGTGCCGCCGGGCGGGTTCATCGAACGTGCCCCGCCACTGCAACTCATGGAAGTCCCAGCCCAGCAGCGTGGGCAGACCGGTCGCCGCTGCGATCCATCCGGCCTCGCTGTAGGAACCACCGGCTGCCTGGAGCACCACCGTGCCGGGCGGCATGTTCTCCCGGAGCCAGCGAATGGCGGCGTAGTCGTCAGAGCGGTACCCCCGGAACCAGGCCATGCCGTCCAGCGTGGGTGGGCCCTTGAAGGCTCCGGCCTTGGTCCACGATGCCAGGACCGGGTAGACCAGCCCGGCCAGCACCAGCAAGATGACGACGGCCAGCCATGGCCAGCGCGCGACCAGGCCGAAGCGCGACGCCCCACCAGATGCCTCCGATGCGCGGGCGCCTCGCCTGACCAGCCAGCACAGGCCAAAGGCCGAGCTGACCGCCAGGAGCACCCACGCCTGGTAGTAAAACTTGAACACCGTGTTCATGCGGCTGTTGAAGGCGTCCTTGATGTACACGAACTCCGTGCTCAGGGTGAGAGCCAGCCCCACGGCGACAAGCAAGAGCACGAACAGCCACGAGAGATCCGGGTCGGCGGCGCTAGCGGCTACCGCAGCCGGCATCCTCTCTCGCACTTCCCGCCTGGTCGCCATCCCCAGGCTGTGAAGCCACAGCAACCCGGTCAGGGCGATGAGCAGGATGAGCATGGCTGCGGTCCACCAGCGGAGGAGCACGCAGACGGCGAAGAGGGGCAGAGCCAGGGCCGCCACCGGCCAGGTCGGCCCGCCGGCCAGGCCCCGCAGCCCACCCCGGCGTACCAGTCGCGACCATCCTTCGGCCAGCAGGCCGGCCACGATGAAGACGAACACCCCGAACATCACCAGGTACTGCTGCCAGCGGGTCTTGACCAAGAGCACCGGACGCAGCCCCCCAGCCTGGCTCTGGAAGCCCAGGTAGAAAGGTAGATAGAGGAGCAGGCCCAAGGCGAGAACGACAACCCCCACGATGACCACGTCGGCCAGCCAGACCCGATCCGCCTGCCCCCGCTCTAGGTAGCGCCGCATGGCATAGGCGCCCAGGAAGATGAGCAAGTAGGTGGGGAAGTCCCAACTATTGAGAAAGCCCAGCGCGCCAAGGCAGAGAGATACCAGAAGGGGCAGAGGGCCCAAATGGGACAAAGGAGCCAGAAGGCGTCCTCGCAGCTCCCTGGTCCCTTGTCCCTGGTCCCTTGTCCCTAGTCCCCTGGTAGGAGACCCGCGACCCTCACTGAAGCGCTCCGGGACCCCGAACGTGGTTCCCCTCAGAACGTTGAGAGCCAGCCCCAGAGCCAGAAACACGAAAGGCAGAGCCAGGACGTGGGGATGCATATCGCCCAGGAGGAAGCTGAAGAAGGGGAACTCGTCAATCACCTCTGATTCCTGGCCCAGGATGACGTCGTGGACGACGCGGGAAGCCCGCCACCACCACAGGTAACGGGTGGGCAGCCAGCCGCCGGTGGCCGTCGGCGGCACGTTCAGGTCCTTGATGTCCAGCCACTGCCAGAAGGCCGCCGACCCCACGCCCCGCAGGTGCAGCACCTCCAGCAGCCCCTCCAGGTTGCCGATGATGGCCACAAACAGGGTGCCGAGGAAACCCCACGTCAGAGGAGAGAAGGGAGAGGAGAGTCTTAGGCTGTTCTCTCCCCTCTCGCCTCTCTCCCCTCTGCTCTGCACTAGATTGTAGACCAGGCTGAAGGCCCCGGTGCAGGTCAGGGAGAAGAGCAACGCAATGCCCAGGTTGAAGGTTACGGCCGGGTCCAGGGCGGACAGCTTGGTGAGCATGGCCATCATCACGTAGCCGAAGTAGTAATAGCTGATGGCGAAGCCGGAGAGCCAGGGATCCGGCGGGGGGAAGGTCTCCGCCCGCAGCACGGCGTTGAGGAAGGCGAACTCCATGGGCTTCTCAGTGGCCATGATCTCCGGGTTGTAGGCCCGGAAAACCGTCCAGCCGGCGAAGGTGACCAGGAAGAGCACCTCGGTAGCCACGATGATACCTCGCTCGCGCCCCAGGAAGGCCAGCAGGGCCTCCCGATCGGCAGTCGCCCAGGCCGCGGCTCCCACCGCAACGATGACAGCGGAGATGCTGATCCAGGTGTTGCGCAGGAAGCCAAAGGTCACCAGGAGCCAGAAGGCGTAGCTGGTGAGGAGCAGGCCCAGGGGCCTGGCAAGGGCGTAGCCGCGATCGGGCAAATTGCGGAACAGCCGCCAGGCCACCGGCAGCGCCGCCAGCCCCAGGATCTCTATGATGAGCAACCAGGACAGAAAGGGGAGCATGGTCTTCCTATTCGCTATCCTTCGTAATAGGCAGTTGGCGTAACCGAACCCGGCCTTCGGTCACGCTGGCGATGACTCCTCGCTCCAACTCGGTCGCGAAGCGACTCAACAAGGTGACCAAGTGGGCATTGACTGACTCTGGGCGCATGTTGATCAACCGGAAGATCACAAGGCTGGGCAATGCTGCCCCGCTATGGGCTAACAAATCTCCAAAGTCCAGATCGCTGGTAAGCAATACACGTTCTTCATGCCGAGCTTTCTCGAGAATCTCGGTATCGGATAACCGATCAAGCCCCTCCTCGTGAAGATGCACGGCATCGTGTCCTAAGTCACAGAGAAAGTCCACCGTTACAGGGGAGATGCCCATGTTCGCCAAGAACTTCATGGAGATATCCGCTCCAACTGATAGACAGATTCGTCAGCCAGCCAGGCTGTATAACGCAGAGCTTGTTGAATATCTTCCGGCTCCAGATAGGGATAGGCGTGGATGATCTCTTCGACGGTCATCCCATTGGCCACCAGGTTGACGATCAGGGAAACGGTGATGCGCATGCCCCGGATGCATGCCCGGCCCCCCATGACGTTTGGATCAAAAGTGATACGGTCAAAACCGAACATAGCTGCTCCTCCTTAGCCTATTCCCACATCCGATAAATCTTCACCCCCGGGTTCTCGTAGACCAATTCTAGCTGTCCCCCTACCATCTGGTCGAACTTGACCAGACCCTGCGGGTTGTAATAAGCCCGCTCCATCTGGCCGACGATAATATACCTCACATTGTACTTGCGGAGCAAATCTATGGCCTGGTTGATATCGGTGGTGTCGTAGATTGCCCGCACGTCGGCGATGCGCTGCTCCACCCTCGGCTCACGATACACGGAGCGTTGCTGGCGCTGATGCCAGCTCCAGCCGATCACCGCCGGCAGGCCGGTGTAGATGGCGTAACGCGACCCCCAGCGATACTCCACCGCGTGACCCTCCAGGATGACCGGCGACCCCTCCACGTGATCGCGCAGCCACGCGATGGCATCCCGATCGTAGCGCAGCTCGTAGGCAGCCGGGGCGATCCCCCGGGCACTGTCGCCGCCGTCGTGATACACCGCCCGGCTCATGTAGGCCATGCCGTCGAGGGTGGGGCCGATCTCGCGCACGAAGCGGTCGTTGACCTTGGCGCGGGTGGCGAAGACCGGGTAAAGCAGACACGCCGCCAGGAGTACGGCGAAGACGCCCCACCAGAGCCGGCGCAGGTCCTCGGGGCCGGATTTGAGCACCTGAGCAATCCAGGCCAGCCCGGCGGCCGACGCGACAGCCAACAACACCCACACCTGGAGATAGAACTTGAAGACGGTGTTCATGCGGCCGATGTCACCCTTGAGTACCACCACCTCCACCACCATGGTCAGAGCCAGCGCCAGGGCGATCATGAAGGGTAGGAAGGCTCGCTCGGGTGACACCTCACATCGCAGCAGCAGGGCCAGCCCCAGGACAGTCAGGGGGAAGGCCAGCGCCAGGACCGGCAACTTCAACAGCGCGAAAAGCCCGGCCATCACAAGTGCTCCAATCACCAATGACCAATCCCTGCTCTCCAACCTCCAATCTCTCTTCTCAACCCAACGCCACAGCTCCAGCAACAGGAAGGTCACGACCACGAACAGGAAGAAGCCGTGAATAGTGAGATAGTCGCCCAGGGCCGAGCGAGCGCCACGCCACAGCTCCGCCGTGGTGTAGGCGGTGAAATAGTGAGCCGCGTAGGGCTGGAAGAGGAGCGCACTCAGCACCACCAAGGCCACGGCGCGCCAACCCGTCGCCCACAGCATCCTCAGGTCTATCTGGCCTCGTCGCAGGTACTCCCGCACGGCGAAGGCAGCGATCGCTACCACCAGATAGGTGGGGTAGTCCCAGGTGTTGGTCGGGCGCAGCACCCCGATGGCCAGGGCCAACACTAGCCACGAGGCCGCGATGGTGACCGAGCCGGCCGGCTCCCTGTTCCGCCATAGCCGCAGCGCGTTCACCGCCAGTCCCAGGGCCAGCAGCGTGAGGGGCAGGGCGATCATGTGGGCGTGCAGGTCGGCGTACAGGAAGGTGAAGAAGGGGAACTCGTTGATGGTGTCCGGGATGACCCGGGTCGGGTTCCAGTACCACCACTCGATGCGGAAGGGCAGCGCCTGCCCATCCAGGATCACCTTCGACAAGCCAACCAGCCCCTTGACCAGCCCCTCGAGGCCGGGGATGGTGCTGCGCAACTGCAGCCCGCTAATGTCGCTCAACCCTCGCAGGATCAATTGCGCCTCGCCCAGGTTACCGATTACCGCCACAAAGAGAGCACCCAGGAGGGAATAGAACAGAGAACCGAGAACAAAGAACCCGTTCTGTGTTCTCTGTTCTGTGTTCTCCGTTAGGTTGTAGACCACCGCAAATCCACCCATGGCCGTCAGCGCAAACAGCAGCGGGATGGTGAGGTTGTAGGCCACGTTGGGCAGGATGGCCGTTAGCTTGATCAGGCTACCGACGATGACGAAGCCGAAGTAGTAGTAGTTTATGTAACCTCCGGCGAACCATGGGTCGTAGGGCGGGAAGTAGGTGCTCTTCATCACCGCGTTGAGGTAGGCAAAGTCCATGGGCTTCTCGCCGCCGGTCACCGGGTGCCACAGGTCCGGATTCCCCCACCGCACCAGCAGGAAGGCGAAGAAGAAAGCGAAGAACAGCCCCTCTGTGATGAGCAGCAGCCGGCGGCGCTCCCGCAGGAAGTCGGCCATGGCCAGCCGCCGGCTCCAGGCGATGAGCCCGCTCACCACCGCTAGCCCCAGGCCCACCAGCGCGATGGTGAGCCGGGTGTACGGCAGCCAGCGCAGGCTGGCCAGCAGCCATGACCCGTAGGCCACCAGGAGCAAGCCCAGGGTCTTGGACAGGATGAAACCCCGGTCGCCCAGGTTGCGGAACACGATGAAAGCCACCGGGAAAGCGATGAGCCCCAGCACCTCGACGGTCAGGAGCCACACAATCAGGGCCACCAGCCGGTTGCGGTTGACCATGCTGTCCCGGGGGAACATCTGCGACCAGGTCCCGCCCGCCTGCTGGATCCGCTGGTCTTCTGGGCTGAGCATCAAGTCCGGCACCGTGGCTGCTGCAGCCTGCGGCTTGGCTCGGGCCTCCCCACCGGCCAGTGCCGCGGCCAGCATACCGCCGGCCACCGGGATCCGCCGCAGCCGGTTCAGCCACGCCTCCCGGGTGGCATCGCGCGGCCACAGCCGGCGGATCTGGTCCCACTCCACGTCGCCCAGTAGTTCCCGAACCTTCTCAGGCGAGAAGTCCTCCGTCTTCTGGAATATCACCACCCGGGGGTGGTCGTAGACGCTGAAGGCTTCCTCGGCCCGGGGGAACCAGCCAGAGGGCCGTTCGCCGGCCGCCACCAGCGCGGAGACGTCTTGGATCCCCGCCGCGTGCATGGCGTCGGCCGCCGTCTCCTGATCCGGCAAAGTGAGAGGCCCCAGCGCCGGGTACGACTCGAAAGTCTTGATACGCTTGAAGCCGAGCTGCTCGGAGAACAGCAGGGAGTAGTAGCGGGTGGTCATGGGGTAGCGCATAGGCAGCCGGGGGATGGAGCCGTAGAGCCGGTTGCTGGTCAGGAAGATGTAGTCCGCATCATTCAGCCACTGGATGAGGTCATCCAGTTTCCTGGGCTCATCCTCGGCGTACATCTGCAGCTCGATACCCTTGTACATCCCGAAGCCATCGCGCCCTTCCATGCGCAGGGGGATGGCGTCATCCCAGTGCTCGTTGGCCACGTGGCTGCCGAAGGACTGGACAGGCGCGCCGGACAACACCCGGGTGATGAGATAGTACTGGCGGCCGGCTTCCAACGGGACAGGCGGAAAGGTGACCTCATAGCGACCACCACGTGTCACCGTCGTGTCCTCCAGGTGTGCTTCGAAGATGGCCCGGGCCAGGGGGTTGGACATGCCGGCCTCGGTGGAGATGATAACCTCGAAAGCCTCGGGCTCCGGGTCGTGGCTCGGGTCCGCCAGGAAGTTCATGCTCACAGCTGTGGCCGTCCCTGACTCCCGCACTGTGAACCCGGTGACGTTGGGCACGCCGTCGGTGCTGTAGGTGTACCCGTAGGGGATGCCCACCTGGGTCTGGAGCCGGCTACCGTCGGCGGTCTGGTAGTAGACCGTGGCGCCGGCCGGGACGTTGTCGTAGATCCAGCGCGTGGCCGCCACCCGGGTATAGGGCCGGGTGTAGATGCGCGTGAAGCCGTAGGCATAGGCCGTGGTTCCGCTTAACACGGCCAGAATCAACAAGGCGACGAGGAGCGGAGGAATGGAGGCGAACAGCTTGCCCCCCTGCTCCCCTGCTCCTCTGCTCCTCTGCACCGATCGGTCCCAGAGCCACACCAGGAACCAGGCTCCTAGCAGGATGAGGAAGGGGTAGATCTGCAACAGGTAGCGCAGGGCTTTGACGAATTGACCACCCTGGTAGGCGAAGGTAAGGGCTACCCAGGCAGCCGGCAGGATGACCTTCTCCCACTCCCGGTCGGCGACGGCCAGCCACCCCAGGACCCACAGCCCGGTCAGCCCCAGGCTCGCGTAGGCAGCCTTGGAGCCCAGGGGGATCCACGCCAGCGTCGTCACCACCAGGATGCCCAGGTAACTCAGGACCAGCCACAGGCCCTGAACCCGCCGGCGGACCCCCTGGAACAGGGCCAGGAGCCACCCGGCCCACGCCGTCAACCCCAGCGGCAGCCCCATACCCCAGACCACCATGTTGACCCAGGGGAACCAGTAGGGCCAGTGGTCGGTCCACTGGTGGCCGGGCGGGTAGTCTATGTCGCCGTTGACCAGGCGCTGGACCTCGCTCATGTTGGAGAGCCAGGCCGGGTTTAGTTTGGTGGTGAGGAAGCCAGAACCCTGGAAGGCGTAGGGCTGGAAGACTCGGAAGGCGACGACTGACACGATGGCCGCCAGAACGACACCCACGATGACCTCCTGCAGGGCCAGGACCCGGCGCCACTCCTCCTCGGTTGACCTGACCACACGGAGCATGTAGACTGCGCCTGCCAACGCGATGACCGCACCCATGGTCCACACGTTGATCTTGCTGGCCACCGCCATGCCGAAGAAGAGGCCCGCCAGGGCGTAATTGGGGAGCGAGAACCCCTCCTCCTGGCTGATGCCCACGATGAAGTAGAAGGATGCGACGACGAAGAAGTTGGCGAAGGTGTCCACCACGAAGAAGTGGCTGTGCTGGATGAGGAGCACGGTGCCGGCTGCCAGTGCCGTGGCGAGCAGCGCCACCCGGTCGTCAAACAGGCGCCGGGCGATGAAGAACAGGATGAGCACTGCGCCCAAGTCGAAGAGCGCCGAGAGCGCCCGCCCCAGTTGTGTGAACTCGTCGTAGCCCACCTGATCCACCATCTCGCCCACGTAGCGGACGATGAAGATGGGCAGGGTGCCGTAGACGAAGAACCCGTGCCCGCGATTGTGGGGGTTGAGGGTAGATTTGGCGGTGTCGAAGTACTCGCCCAGGCTACGAACCGGCTGCAGGCTGGTCTCCACCATGGTGAGGAAGCGCTCATCCGGGTGCTGGTGCTGGTTCTCGTCCCAATTGCGGCCGATGAGGCGGAAATAAGCCCCGCCGGCCAGGATGAGGATCAACAACAAGACTACACTGATCCTACGCAGCCAGACCACTCCCAGGGGCATGCGTCGTGGCTGTGAGGTCCGAGTAGATTGCTCCTCGGAAGGCAATTCCGCTACACTATCCACATTCGCCTCCTCATCTTCACACCGGACGCAGATTGTGAACTTTCACATCCCTACTCATGGCGAGATGGCCGGCGCCATCGCGTTCCAAGCTGGTCCAATACCTCCACAAGTATCAGTCCAAGACAAGTGCCTTCTCATCCGAAGAAGGAGGGGATGAACGAAACCACAACCATATTGCTAAGAATATCCCCACGAGAGTTAGTTTGACAATGGCACATTAGGGTGGTGCATTGGCGTGAGATATCACTCTCTGACGTTTCAAGCGACTTTTGCGTGAGCGAGTGCGGTTGACCAGATGCTTGACGACCAGCG
>FWPU01002035.1_pt1 | contig 57941 bp, 52 predicted proteins | sample 2228361 | NCBI WGS metagenome assembly FWPU01 (sample SAMEA103939777, study PRJEB20133) | metagenome | reverse complement strand
GTTCGCGCGTTCCCACGTTCTACGTTCCATCTCCGGCGAAGACCTCAAGGGTCGGGGACGTTCCACGTTCCACGTTCCACGTTCCACGTTCAACGTTCCCACGTTCCCACGTTCCCGTACCCGCTGTCAACGAATGGGAAACGAATAAACGAATGCGGGCGCACTCCGTGCGCCAGTGTCTCTATCTTCGCGCGCCTGCGCTCGCGTTCGCGCGTTCTACGTTCCCCCAAGACCCTTGAGGTCGTGGTGCGCGCCCTGGTGTGATCCAGGATCACGACGCTGGTGACGTGTCCCGGCAGCGACACATCTCCGGCGAAGACCTCAAGGGTCGGGGACGTTTACGTTCCTACGTTCAACGTTCAACGCTCCACGCTCCCACGTTCCACGTTCCACGTTCCACGTTCCCCCGCACACCCCCCAGCGACCATGCCTGCGTGACGCTCCGTTCGATGGCGCGCGCCAGGACATCGGCGGCAATCGCGCCGAGAGGAAGCACCCCCGGCGACGCGCGGCGTCCGGTTGCGAGCACAAAGACGGTATCACCATCGAATGGTGTATGCACCGGTCGAATCGTTCGCGCCAGCGCATCGTGCGCCATCTGCGCCACCTTCGTCGCTTCCGCTTTCGTCAGACGCGCATCGGTCGCCACGACCGCCAGAGTAGTGTTCTGCCCTTCCGACGGTGCCATCCACGGTGATGCCGGACCCGCACCACGCAGCAGCGCCATGGTGTCGGCAAATGCGCCGTCGTCGGCGCGCACCCCTGCCAGCAGACGACCGCTGCGCTCATCGTACACGTCGCCAAAGGCGTTGCAGACCACCAGTGCACCCACAGTCGTTCCATCCGCCAGGCATTCGCTCCAGGCGCCGATGCCAGATTTCGTGGCATACTGCATACCGCGCATTTTCCCGACCGTCGCGCCGATACCCACGCCAACGCATCCTTCGCGCACATGTGTACTGGCTGCCTCACACGCTGCATACCCCATTGCAGCATCGGCAAAACGATCCGCACTCCCAATCGCAAGGTCGAAGATCACAGCGGCTGGCACGATCGGCACAGGGCGAACCCCGGTCGGAAAACCGATACCCCGTTCGGCGAGCCACTGCACCACACCGGTGGCGGCCGCCAGCCCAAACGCACTCCCGCCACACAACGCCACGGCATGAACCACATCGACCGTTGCAACCGGTGAGAGCAGATCGGTCTCGCGCGTCCCTGGCGCGCCGCCACGCACATCAACCGCACCAACCGCCCCTCCGGGCGTCAAAACGACCGTACAACCGGTCAGGGCTGCATCATCCTGCGCATGCCCTGCCAGGACGCCTGGAACATCGGTAATCGAAGGACTCATGGCTATTGACTGTTGAGTATGGTTTCGAGAATGCGTTCCCACACCTCGAAGGGTTGTGCGCCTACCAGCAACTGACCGTTGATGAGGAATGATGGCGTACTGCGTACACCCGCCTGCTGCCCCTCAAGGATATCAGACTGAATGCGCGAACCGTAGCGATTGCTCTCGACGCACTGCTGCATCTGAGCGGCGTCGATGTTCAACTCGTCGGCATATCGCAGGAACGTGCGAAAGTCGTCAGCGTTTCCCGACCCCCATTCTCGCCCCTCCATACCGGCAAAGATCCGGTTGTGCATCTGCCAGAATACACCCTGCTCACCGGCGCAGTTGGCGACATGCGCTGCCAGCAACGCGCCCGGATGGATGCTCATGAGCGGGAAATCGCGGTAGACGAAACGCACTTTACCGGAGCTGACATACCGCTCCTCGATGAGCGGTCGGACCTCCCGCGAGAACGAAGCGCAAAAAGGGCACTGAAAATCGCTAAACTCCACCACGACAATCGGCGCATCCGGATCGCCCTGTGTGCGTGGATCGCTATCGGGAGCCGGTGCGCTGTCAGCCGGGTCGCTGTCAGGAACGTCGGTTGGCGCCGGAACCGGCGTCACACCGGATGGGCGCGGACGTTCGCTGTCGGTTGGGCGCGTTGCAGTGGGAAGAACAACAATCGCCTGACGGGTCGCAGTCGCAGGCGGATCAATCGCCTGCGGCGCCTCGGGACCGCACGCAGCCAGAAGCGCCAGCGTCATCAGCGCCAGTGCGGCGCACAGCGCGCCTGTGCACCGGCGACGATCATTTCGTGGTGTGTTATCGTTCATACACCTGCATATGCTCGGTTTCGAGACGCTGACGGTAACCAGATCGTTGCAAAGCGCCGGCGCCGTCATCGCCGCAGTAGGGGCAGACACTCCAGGCAAGGTCGATCACCCGACCGCACGCAACACAACGGCGGCGCAGCGCCGTCTGGCAATGAGGGCACAGAATGAAATCCGGCTCGACCGACCGCTGGCATGTCGGGCAGACGTGGGGGTCTTCGAGGTTGCGCCGCAGATACTCTTCTTCGAGCGCGCGTTCGTATTTTTGCGCCAGCGTCTGGCGTGGGCGCAGGATCAGGTGCAGCACCACGCCGCCGAACGGCAGAACCAGCGCCAGCGCAACCGCCAGCACCTGCACAGCCACATCCTCGCTCCGGCTATGAATATCGCGGTACGTCCACAGCACCGACGCCGCCCACAGCAGGATCAGATACGCCAGCAGCATCCACATCAGCACCGATACAATCGGCGCAAAATTGGCAATGATTCCACGAATATCCAATGACCTTGCTCCTCGCTCATGGCGTGAGGCGGCGCACATCAGCGGCCCGCACCACGAAAACGGTTGCGCCGCCGACCTGCACCTCCACCGGCGTTGGCGGATAGAACTCGCCCGACTCCGCCACCGGCGGCAACGGCGACACATAGCGCGTCCGCGTATAACAGTGCTCCCGCACGATCTTCAGAATCGGGTCGACCTGATAATCATCGGCAGCAATCAGGAGCGTGACATTCCCTTCGCGGAGAAATCCGCCCTCACTGCTGATGCGGGTCACCCGATGACCGGCGGCCGTCAGCGCCTCGATCAGGTCGCCGGCATCCTGCCGCTGCACAACTGCGATGATCAGTTTCATACGCTCACCTTCAGCCTCACGGCACGGTTTCAAGTTGCGGAATCGATGCGAGATACGGCTCGACGATTGCCGCGATCTGCTCTGCCAGCGCCTCGATCGACTGCCGTGCATCGAGCACCCGCCAGCGCTCAGGGTCCTGCGCGATCAACTCGCGATACCCGGCCTCCACCCGCTGGTGATACTCAAGTTCACGCGCATCGAGGCGATTCCATTCCTGATCGATGCTGCGCTGAACCAGCAGGCGCGCACCGGGATGCTTTCGGCGCTTCCGTTCGAGCCCGGCTTCAGCGCTTATGTCGAGATAAAACGTAATATCAGGGCGCAGGCCCCCCGTAGCCGCAGCAGTAATGACGCGCAATTCGGACAGATCACGCCCCAGCCCATACCCCTGGTAGGCGTAGGTGGAGTCGGCATACCGATCGCACAGCACAATCCCGCCCTGTTCCAGATACGGGCGAATAACTTCACTGACAAGTTGCGCCCGCGCCGCCGAGAAGAGCAATATTTCGGTCGTCGGCGCCATCTCGGTATGCTGAAGATCCAGGACGATCCTGCGGATCAGGTCGCCGATCCGCGTCCCGCCGGGCTCGCGCGTCAGAATAACCGGGAAGCGACGCGTATGCAGCGATTCGTAAAGCAGACGCGCCTGCGTGCTTTTGCCGCTTCCCTCAGGACCTTCAAATGTCACAAAGAGGCTCATCGATCATCGCCGATCATTGTGCAGCCTTAGCGAAAGATTTTCACCCGACGATTCGGTTCGCGCCCGCGACTTTCCGATTGCAGATTGTACCGTTCCGCCATCTGATGCTGCAACCGGCGGACGTAGCTGCTCTGCGGTTGCAGTTCAACCGACGAACGTTCACCGTTCAGCACCTGCGTAATCGCCGTTTCGACCTCCAGCAGCGCCTCCGTCATCGACTCATCATCGTCGCGGTCAGCAGAACGGTGCGTGCCGTTATCGCCCAGACTGATATTGAACACATCGGCCAGCTGGCGCTCCATCTGTGCAAGCGTATTGTTGCGCAAGACATAGACCGGCACGCCGCGCTCCTCCGCCTGACGCACGCGCTGCGCTCCCTGGCGATAGTAGTTCTTCAGCGTCATCACCATGGTTGCTTCGCCCATATCGCGCACAATCGTCGCCGGCACGTGCAGCGTGGCAATGGCCCGTTCCAGACGATCGCGGCTGACACCAAACGGATAGATGCGCTGCGGCGCGACTCCCGACTGAGCCGGCGAGAGCATCGATGGCGTCCGCATGCCCCGTTCCCCACGCTCGCGCCCGCCGCCGCGCCGGATACCCGGAATCGTCTGAATAGTCTGCTCACTTGCAGCGACGGCGGCAATCTCAATCTCGCCCTCGGCAGTGCGGCGGCGCACTTCCGCGCGCGGCGGTTCGGCGCGCAGCAGACTATCGACAGCACTCGCAACATCGGGGTAGACGGTCACCTGATCCCAGTTCTGAATCTCGACCAGGATATCGAAGGTTGGCGGCGCCTTACGTTCAAGCACCGTCTTCTGCGTCCCGCGACGCCGCGCCTCCTCATCGCCAAGCGTCACCGCCTGAATACCGCCGATCAGGTCCGAAAGGGTCGGGTTCGACAGCAGGTTCTCGAGGGTTTGTCCGTGTGCCGTACCGATCAGTTGCACGCCACGCTCCGCAATCGTGCGCGCCGCCAGCGCCTCGAGTTCCGTGCCGATCTCATCAATGACAATCACTTCCGGCATATGGTTCTCGACCGCTTCGATCATCACCGCGTGCTGTTCCGAGGGGCGCGGCACCTGCATGCGACGCGCCCGCCCGATGCCAGGATGCGGAATATCGCCATCGCCCGCGATCTCGTTCGACGTATCGACAATCACCACGCGCTTGCGCAGGTCTTCCGCCAGCACCCGCGCGGTTTCGCGCAGCATGGTCGTTTTGCCGACGCCAGGGCGCCCCAGCAGGAGCACACTCTTCCCCGACTCGATCAGATCGCGCAGAATGACAATCGTACCAAAGACTGCGCGCCCGACGCGACACGTCAACCCGATCACGCGCCCGGTGCGATTGCGAATTGCCGAGATTCGATGCAGCGTGCGCGGGATGCCGGCGCGATTATCCTCGCCGAAAGCGCCGATGCGGGCAATGACATAGTCGATATCTTCCTGGGTCACTTCGCGGTCGCTGAGAAAACGTTCGTGATGACGGTAGCGCGCTTCGGGGAGTCGACCAAGATCCATGATCACTTCCAGCAGATCCTCCTGATCGTCGGGACCTGCCTCAATCGCCTGACGAATAGACGGCGGAAGCGTCTCGAGAAGCAATTCGATATTGCTGGTAATATCCCGTTGTATTGCCATAGAGTCGTCCATCCTCACATCGAGAGGAAATGGTTGGTATCGGCGGGTGGGTCTCTGGACTTTCGAGCACTGGTGACAGGATCGATCGCCGTGCTGCGACTGTCGTTTGTTTACAGAGCAGCATCTGCTCGGCGACCGGCTGAAATCCGAGATCGCCCGCAGGAAGAAATAAGTCTTGCTGATAATCGCGCAGCATCAGATACACCGGCAGCGCATCATGAATCTGCGCCAGCCCGAACCGCAGCACATCGGTCGTCTGCTCACGGGCATCAGGTCTGATCAGCAACGAAAACACATGACCGACCGGACCGGTTGTGCGATGGAGATGCGCGATCATGCGGTCGCCAGCGCCGAGCACCCATGCATTCCGGTAAGGACGGCGCCAGGCGCGGTCAAGCGGCAACATCCACGAGCGCGCATCGCGCGCCTCGAACAGTTGCACCTGTCGGGGCGTAACAGCGCCGTAGAGTTTATGGATCGCCCACACATCATGGTTCGACTGCGGGCGCATGGGCGCCAGTGTCGTCCCCTGATCCCAATCAGGACCGTCGAGGCGCAGAACCGTCTGCTGGGTATAACTGGCGAATCCCAGCTGACGAAACACCTCGCGCAATTCATCGTGGCGCTGCGGTAGCGCCGCATAAATCCGCTGTACCCGCGCCGCGCCAACTTCGGCGCACAACGACTCAAGCAGGCGAAACCATACATCCGGGTCAGTTGGATGACCATTGCCACCGCCATACGCTGCCATAAGCGCGACATCGTGCTCAGGACGACCGCGCCGCCCGATCGACTGCACCACTGCGCTGAGCCCTCCCTCGCGATAGACGAACGTCGCGCAATCCTGCACACTTCCTTCCAGCCAGCACCGCAGAGCAAACCAGAAGGGACGGTGCGGCAGCGCCAGCATCGCCTCATTGAACAGCGTCACCTGGCTGCGCGGTTTTCGCCTCAAGGTCCAGATATCGCTCAGCGTCACCGATCGGATCATACGTATTCCCTGACGTCAGACGGTATATCACATCTCCAGAAAATAGCGGTGCATACGGTCATCCGACGTCAATTCCGGATGAAAGCATGTCGCAAGCATGTTCGCCTGTCGCGCCGCAACCACGCGCCCATCATCGATGCGCGCCAGCGGCATCACCGAGGTTCCCAGGTCTTCGAGCACCGGAGCGCGGATGAACACCATCCGCAACGGATCGCCATTCAACGCCTCAACCGGCAGGTCGATCTCGAAACTTTCGAGTTGACTGCCAAACGCATTGCGGCGCGCCGTCATATCCATCAGGCGCAGCGACGGCTGATCGGCGCGCCCGCCAGCGATGCGCTGCGCCATCAAAATCGCGCCGGCGCATGTGCCCCAGATCGGCATCCCCGCGCGCACACGCGCCCGCAGCGGCTCGATCAACCCGTACATAACCAGCAACTTGCCAATCGTTGTACTTTCGCCGCCGGGAATGATCAGACGATCGACCTGATCAAGATGTTTTGGCAATCGCACCTGGAGGGTTGGCGCGCCAATGCGCCGCAGCATCTCTTCGTGCTCGCGGAAATCCCCCTGAAGCGCCAGAATTCCTACCGTCATAGACGATTCATCTGGCAGTGGTGCAGGCGGGCCTGCACCCTGCGATCCTGCTACCAGCCACGCCCCGCCATCAACTGCTCGTGCGGGATTTTGCCGATCTCGATGCCTACCATCGCTTCGCCAAGCCCGCGGCTGACTTCAGCGATAATCTCCGGTTCGTTGTAGTGCGTTGTCGCGGCAACGATTGCGCGCGCCCGACGCGCCGGATCGCCCGACTTGAAGATCCCCGAGCCGACAAACACGCCATCGACACCCAGCTGCATCAGGAGCGCCGCATCGGCAGGCGTTGCAATGCCGCCAGCCGCAAAGTTCACCACCGGCAGCCGCCCGGTCTCCGCCACCTGGCGCACCAGTTCGTATGGCGCCTGGATGTTCTTGGCATAGGTGAAGAGTTCATCCTCATCCATCGTTTGCAGGCGGCGAATCTCGCTATAGACTGCGCGTGCGTGACGCACCGCTTCGACGACATTCCCTGTGCCGGCTTCGCCTTTGGTGCGCAACATAGCGGCGCCTTCCGCCACACGCCGCAATCCTTCGCCCAGGTTGCGGCAACCGCACACAAACGGGATGCGGAACTTGTGCTTGTTGATATGATGCTCCTCGTCCGCCGGCGTCAGCACTTCACTCTCGTCGATATAGTCGATCCCCAGCGCTTCGAGAACCTGCGCCTCGACGAAGTGCCCGATACGCGCCTTCGCCATCACCGGAATGGTGACCGCTTCCTTGATCGCCAGAATAAGCTCCGGGTCGCTCATGCGCGCCACGCCACCCTGCGCACGAATATCAGCAGGAACGCGCTCGAGCGCCATCACGGCCACCGCGCCGGCTTCCTCGGCAATTCGCGCCTGCTCCGGCGTGACAACGTCCATAATGACGCCGCCTTTGAGCATCTGTGCCAGGCCGACCTTTGTCGTCCAGGTCGACTTATCCATGGGTCCGACTCCTTGTCCAGCGACCGACATGCATTGTCTGGTCTGTACTTCCATAATCGCAAGCGATATCACACATTATTGTACCATAAGATCAACGATCAGCGCCGCTGCGCAAAACAAAAGGTCAGAAGCGACGAACATCGCTTCTGACCTGTCGTTCGGCAGCAACCCCGCCGGAAACGTTACTGTCCGAAGCGCTCCGCCACTGCGTCCCAGTTGACAGTGTTCCACCAGGCATCGATATAGTCAGGGCGGCGATTCTGGTACTTCAGGTAATAGGCATGCTCCCATACATCAACGCCAAGAATCGGAATATGCCCCTGCATGAGCGGGCTATCCTGGTTGGCGGTGCTGTAGATGTGGAGTTTACCGTCCTTATCCCTGACCAGCCATGCCCAGCCACTGCCAAAACGCTTGACGCCAGCATCCTTGATTTTCGCCTTGAACTCGGCAAAACTGCCAAACGTGTCGTTGATTGCCTTCGCCAGTTCGCCGCGCGGCTCCCCGCCGCCGTTCGGTCCCATGATATTCCAGAAGAGCGTATGGTTGTGATGCCCGCCGCCATTGTTGATAACCGCCTGCCGGATGCTTTCGGGAACATCGTGAATGTTCTGCAGGATTTCTTCGATCGTCGCATTCTGCAACGTCGGATGACCTTCGAGCGCGGCATTCAGGTTGGTAACATACGCCTGATGATGCTTGCCGTGATGGATCTGCATGGTCATCGTGTCGATGTTCGGCTCCAGCGCAGAGAAATCATACGGCAACGGCGGAAGTGTGAACGCCATGGATCTTCCTCCTTCTCAACAAGCAACCGGGACTATCTTTTATGATGCGCCGGCGATGCGAAAACGACAGCACCGACCATCGGCAGCGATGGTTTGCTGCCGCTCGACCGGTACGCGCAGCAGATCCTCGTACAGGGTGCGTTCGTGAATACAGGCTTGCGGATAAGAGCGCGCCACGCAATCGATCGGGCAATTGTGCTCAATGAGCTCGATCGCGCCGTCCGGCAGGCGACGCCACTCACACATATAGCCGTGCTCATTCAGAATCGCCGCCAGTTCGGCAACGCGCTCCGGCAGGGATCGTCCTTCCAGACGCGGCGCATACTCGGCATACAGACGCCTGCGGCGCGCCTCGAACAGTTGCTCGATGGACTCCTCTCCTCCCTGCTGCCGAACGAACTCGAGCGCATCAATCAGCAGATGGTCGTAGGCTTTTGGGAAGAGCGCCTCAGCCGCCTCGGTGAGCGCGTACAGATGGCTGGGGCGACCAACCGCACGCCGCACGCCACTGGCATGCACCAGCCCATCGCGCTCGAGCAGCGCCAGATGCTGCCGCACCCCAACCGCGCCAATGCCAAGATCCTCGCTCAGTTCAGCGGCGGTCATCGGACCTTTCCGCCGCAACAGCAGCAGAATCTGCTGACGTGTTTCGCCCTGTTCGCGGTGCACCGTCGTCATCGCAGTACTCCGCTGCGCGCTATCGCCTCTCTGGCAGTATAGCACCCGCGTTCTGGCTTTGTCAAGAAAATGCTTTCGTAAATCGGGGATGATGCGAAGATGCGTAGAGCTCATATCCCCCATCTTCTCTGGAAAGGACGAACTGTAGACAATGTGAATGGGTGCTACTCTCGAGGGGCTGTATCAAACAACATGTTCTGGTGATACATCACACTTCTGAGTTCAGGCCATTGCTCGACAAATGCTGCTGCGGAAATACGAGCAAGTTCGCCCGGTTCAATCTTATGAAGTCCGCCACCGTAGACGCGCCCTTCTTCACGAAGTTCGTCACCGGTTACCTGCTCAAGGAGAGCAAACACGTCGGCGTAACGATCAGGACTCTCTTGTAAAAGATCTGCCAGTCCGCCTTTTGGATATAACATGAGGTAGAGATTGGGCGCAATGGCCATCGACCGATTCCAGATAAATCGGAAAGGACGCTTCTGATCGGCGCCGCGTCCCATATAAGTGCAAAGAAACGGCGCCGGATCACGTTGCTCCTGTCGGTACCACGGATGTCGTTTGCGAATAAGATAGCCCTGCCTGACACCGAGCGACTCGGCAGTTTGCAGATACTGCCAGAGAGCAGGGTATTGGACGCGCAGAACCGGTTCCGGCAGGTCACAGTCAATAACGCACAGTTGTGGTTCGATGCAGGGATAGCCATCACAGTCGGCGTCGATGACTGTCACGTTGAGAAAGCGAGGACCGGGCAAGATGGGGCGAAGGTAGCGCTGTGGGAAACCATGGCGCTCAGCCTCACGACGTTCTACGATGAAGAATTTGTTATTGCCGGTTGCAATACCGCGTTGAATACGGAACAGATCACCCAGAGTCACGTCGTGCACAGCGCTTGACGTTTGCCGAACAATGCGTCTATGTCCCGGGTATACCGTCCACTTCCGCGCCTTACGCAATTGTTCGAGGGGCATTGCATCACGTGCGCATGGCTCTGCAATTGTCCCTCCAAACGTAAAATCGACGACGTGTTCTGAGGAAGGCGGAGCTTTCCGAAGCACAATGACAACCGAAGAAACCAGAGCATCGCCAAATTGCACATTTTCCGGATCGAAGCGGTGAACGCGGATGAGCGTGACGCGGTCTGTCAGGTACCGCTTTAGGGAAGCGCCGTAATTCACGTCCATAAACTCTGATGGCACAAGCCACGCTGCATAGCCGCCATCCTCCATCCACACCGTGGCAAGCAGCAAAAAGTAGACGTACAGGCCAGCCAGTCCGCTGACATTGACCCCTGTCATGCGGTAGACCAGCGATTGCAGGCGTTCTTTCTCGCCGCGGTCAAGATGGTGATGCCGCACATACGGAGGGTTGGTCAGGATCAGGTTGGGTGCAATTGGCAGCCGGGCGCCCGCAACGAGGCGGGTAAAATCTCCCTGGATCACACGGAGACCGGACGATGCCCATAAGTCGCGAGCAGCAGCGCAGAATGCTGCGTCAACCTCCACGCCGATCGCATCTTCGATCTGCCCGACACCGAACACTTCAAGCGCAGCAGAGTAGAAGCTGCCGGTGCCGATGGCAGGATCGGCAAATCGAATTGGTTGCAGTTGATTGGTGACAACCGACTTAACGTAGCGGGCGATCTCTACCGCGAGGGAATATGGAGTGGCAAACTGACCCAGGCGATTCCGCTCAACAGCAGATTTCCGGGTGTCGAGAACGGTCTGGATAGCTTGTCGCCGAACTTCGGTGGCAGACGCACGACTGTCTGACATCAGTTCTACAACCCCAGCAGTTTCAAATCATCAACCCTGTGTTCCCACACCCAGTCAATTCCCTCTGCAGCTTCGTAGCCAAGATAGTCGCTTCCAAAATACCCGCAAAGAAACAGCACGAACACAACAGTGTTTCCGTAGCTCGTCTGTAACTGATGCATCTTCATCGCTTCTTCCTTACGCCGCTTGTTCGTATTGGTGAAATCACCCGCCGACTTGGCCTCGATGAAGATCGGCAGCCGATCCTGACGCAGTTTTTTCGGCTGGATAACAACATCTACTGGTATATTGACTTTGCGATCCTTTCCAGCGGGTACAACGAAACGGAACGTATATGTGCCTGGCTCTATTTCCGTAAGCGGCGTGTTTGGTGAAGGGTGTTGTCTTCGATACCCGAGTTGATCGAGGTAGTCGCCAATGAGATGGAGTTGCCGCTGCTCCTGAGCGCTCCGGATAATTGGATTGGTTACTGCACCGCATAACCGGTCGGCAATGATTGTTGAAGCACGCTCGCGCTCGTGGTCGGTTGGAATTTCCCGACTATCCAGCCAGGGAAAGATGTCTCGATCCAGGAGTCGTGAGATGATATTGCAAATGTTTTTCAATTCCGCATCAAGAACAGCAACATCCATTCTGGCTGGCAATCTGCCCTTTTCCATCCGCGCCACCAGATTCTTGCTCGAGTTTGCAAGACCAACGAGACGATCAACAGCGAGAGGCGGCGCGGTGCACATACGCAGGGTTGAGAGTATGCCAGGATGTGCTTTCAGCGTGGTCACATCCAGAGATCGCAGATCGTCAGTTATGAGAATCGCTTTCCTGACATGTTCGGTTGTTTTGACCCTCACAGAACGAAATGCTTCGGGGGCAAACTCCATAAACCACTGATTGAAGCGATCAATAGAAACAGCTATATCCTTCTTCCAGAGGTGCGGTTTATCGGCGTTAATGCGCCGCATCTCTATGCCCGTCATTGGTCAACCTCACAGTTTTATTATCAGTCTTCAGCTACCTGAAGTCAAGTCACCCCCTTGCTTGACAGGCGGATGATCAGGACGTAGACTCACGCCAGTACACGATTCAGATGCGTCTTGAGGATCCTCTATGGAGTCGCTTGCAGGTCAGGTGGTCGTTATCACGGGAGCATCGAGCGGGTTTGGCGAGTTGATTGCGCGGCGCTGCGTCGCTGCAGGGGCGCGTGTGGCGCTGGCGGCGCGCACTGCCGAAAAACTCAACCATCTGGCGGAGACGCTCGGCGGTCGTACATACGCCATTGCTGTTCCTGCCGACGTCGGCAACCCCGATGATGTCGCTCGCCTGGCGCAAACCACGCTCGACCATTTCGGTCATGTCGATGTGCTGATCAACAATGCCGGTTTCGGCGTGTTTGATCGTCTGGCGGAAGCGCGCCTCGACGATATCCGCGCGATGATGGAGGTGAATGTCTTCGGCGCGCTGGCATGCACCCAGGCGTTTCTGCCGCACATGCTCGCCCGGCGCAGCGGGCAGATCGTGATGATGGCATCGATGGCCGGGCTGGTGGCGGCGCCTAATATGGGCGGCTACACGGCAACCAAACACGCACTCGTCGGGCTGAGCCGCACCCTGATGCTCGAACTTGAAGGCACCGGCGTGCGCTGCGCCATGATCTGCCCTGGCGTCGCCGAAACCGGCTTCCAGCATCGCGCCGGCGCCGAGAAGTATCCGCGTATCGCGCGTCTCTCAGCCTGCACCGCCGACCAGGTGGCCGATGCAACCCTGCGCGCGATTGTCCGGCGCACCCACGGCGAAATCGTCATCCCCTGGTACGGACGGCTGCTTGCCCTGGTCAGTTACCCGCTGCCCGGCGCGACCCGCGCTGTGATGCGGCTTATTGGATGATATGAGGAACAGTATGGCTCATCAACGTATCGCCCGGCGCCTTGATCGCGTTCCGGCTTCCGGTATTCGCCGCTTTTTCGATATTGCAGCGCAAATGCCCGACGTTATCTCGCTTGGCGTCGGTGAACCCGATTTTGTCACCCCTGCCCCGATTCGCGCCGCAGGTATCCGTTCGCTGGAAGAGGGACACACCGGCTATACCTCCAATTCCGGCTTGCTGGAATTGCGCGTTGCGCTGTCGGATCATCTCTTCGGGCTCTACGGCGTGCGGTACGACCCGGAGACCGAACTTCTGATCACGGTTGGTGTGAGCGAAGCGTTGCAGATTGCCGCAATCGCCACCCTGAACCCCGGCGACGAGGTGATCATCCCTGAACCCTGTTTTGTCGCCTACCCTGCTGCCGTGATCTTCGCCGACGCCGAACCGGTGTTTGTGCCAACCACGGTTGAGGATGCGTTCCAGGTCGATCCGGAGCGGATCGCTGCCGCCATCACGCCGCGCACCCGCGCCATTCTGATCGGCTATCCCAACAACCCGACCGGCGCAGTGATGTCGCGTGAGCGCCTCGCCGTCATCGCCGACCTCGCCGAACGGCACGATCTGCTGGTGTTCTCCGATGAAATCTACGACCGTCTGGTCTACGGCGTCCAGCATACATGCTTTGCATCGTTGCCAGGCGCGCGCGAGCGCACCATCCTGCTCGGCGGGTTCTCCAAAGCATACGCGATGACCGGATGGCGTCTCGGATGGATGGCGGCGCCGGCGGATATTGTCGCGGCTGCGCGCAAAGTGCACCAGTACGCTATCATGTCGGCGCCGACGGTGGCGCAGTACGCCGGGATCGAGGCGCTGCGCTGCGGCGAACCGTTCGTTGCCGACATGGTCGCCGAGTACGACCGGCGACGGCGCGCGATTGTCGCCGGGCTCAATGCCATCGGTCTGCCAGCGTTCGAGCCACAGGGGGCGTTTTACGTCTTCCCCCAGGTTGCACACCTTGGCATGAGCAGTGATACATTTGCCGAACGGCTGCTGCGCGAACAACAGGTCGCCGTCATCCCCGGCGAGACGTTCGGTCCAAGCGGCGTCGGATTCGTGCGCGCCTGCTATGCTGCATCGATGGAGAAGATCGAAACGGCGCTTGAACGGATCGAGCGCTTTGTGCGTATCAGTACATAATAACCGGCGGAGGAACTGCAATGTCTGTTGAAGAGCCGTCCACCACGCCATCGGACAAAACGCAGATCATTGTCGAAGAGCAACTCTACTGCTCTCTCACAGGTCGCCCGATCAGCCGGGACGAAGTCTACTGGGCGCCGCCGCTTGTAACCGCGCGCGAACTGGTCACGACCATTTTGACCACGCTCTTCCGCGCGCCGCATCAGCTCGGCTATATTCTGTTCACCGAACAACCCAACGTCCCTTACGCCAGAGACGTGCGCGAACAACTCGCGCAACGCCGCAGCGCCGAGCAACTGAAACTGCTGATCGGCATGCTGGTCGTACTGGGATTGCTGCTCCTGCCTGTATTTCTGCTTGTATTTCGCTGACTCAAGGAATTATGCTGCTTTCTGTCATTATTCCGTGCTACAACGAATCGGCGACGCTGCGCGCCATTCTCGACAAAGTGCGCGCCGTCGAGATCGAGAAGGAAATCATTGCCGTCGATGACCATTCCAGTGATGACACCTACCGCATTCTGTGCGAAGAAGCCGCGCGCGATCCGTCGATGACGGTCATCCGCCATCCGCGCAATCGCGGGAAGGGCGCCGCGGTGCGCAGCGGTCTGGCGCGCGCCCGCGGTGAGATCGTCATCGTTCAGGACGCTGACCTGGAGTATGACCCGAACGACTACTATGAACTGGTGACGCCTATCGCTCAAGGGCGCGTCAATGTGGTCTTCGGCTCACGCTTCCTCGGACGCCACACCGGCATGTACTTCTGGAACGCAATTGGGAACAAGGGACTGACGTTCCTCACCAACTTTCTGTTCAACTGCTGGATCTCGGACATGGAGACCTGCTACAAAGCCATGCGCACCGAGATTATGCGCGACCTGAAACTGGAGAGCAACGACTTCCGCATCGAGCCGGAGATCACCGCGAAAGTACTCAAACGCGGTCATCGCATCTATGAAGTGCCGGTTTCGTACCTGGGACGCACCTATGAAGAAGGCAAAAAAATGAAGCCCAGCCAGGGCTTCTATGCGATACTCGCATTGCTGCGCTACCGGTTATGGGAGTAATACCATTTTTGATTTTTGATTTTTGATTGTGGAGTGACAATAACTGGTATCATGCCATTCTGCGTGCGATGTTGCGGCAAAGTACACCAGAACGCTGTGCAAAACAATCTTGTGCATTCGGACATGCTGTAACTCTGGTGTTTTTGCATCGGCGGGGCAACGTCTCATGACGCCTGCGAACGTCATCCCATCGCCGATTCGTAATCTCGGGAGATGCGCCTGAATCCCTCATCGTGAATAGTTACCGACAATCTCCAATCTGATGGTCTTTCAGCGTGGTACGATAGGCCGCAGCCTGTCAGTCCGCTCCGGAAGAGCACCCCGTCGGGGCACGGCGGCGCCGTGCCCCAACCAGGCGAAAATGGTATGAGAACCGAGCGCCGGAAACTAAAAAACCGACAACCAGGGATCGCGACCTGAACGCCGGGCGCCAGACACCAGGAACCAAAAAACTGCAGAAAGGAACCAGAAACCAAAAGCCGGAAACCGACAACCAGGAAATGAAAAACCGACAACCAGGAACCAGAAACCAAAAGCCGGAAACCGACAACCAGGAACTGAAAGACCGACAACCAGGAACCAAAAGCCGGAAACCGAAAAACTGAAACCCAGGAACCGCGACCTGAGCGCCAGGAACCAAAAAACTGAAAAAGGAAACCAGAAACCAAGCGCCGACAACCGACCACCAGGAAATGAAAAACCGACCACCAGAAACCAAAAGCCGGAAACCGAAAAACTGAAACCCAGGAACCGCGACCTGAGCGCCAGGAACCAAAAAACTGAAAAAGGAAACCAGAAACCGAGCGCCAACAACCGACCACCAGGAAATGAAAAACCGACAACCAGGCGCCAAAAAAATCACGTAATCACGTAATCACGTAATCACGCAATCAGAACCAAACCAATCACGCAATCAACATCCACTCCAGCGCCAGCAGATAACCGCGCCACCCCAGTCCTGCAATCTGCCCGGTGGCGACCGGCGCAACGACCGAGGTGTGGCGGAACGGTTCGCGCCGGTAAACGTTCGACAGATGCACTTCCACGATCCGCGCCTTGAGCATTGCCAGCGCATCGCGCAACGCCAGCCCATAGTGGGTCAGCGCGCCGGGATTGATGATAACCCCATCGGCATCCCACCCTTCCGCCTGCAGGAAATCGATCAGCGCCCCCTCGTGGTTCGACTGCATGATCAGCAACGTGACCCCGGCCGCTGCCGCGCGCTGCTGCAATGCTGCGTTGATCTCATCAAGCGTCACGCTGCCATAGACCTCTGGCTCGCGCCTGCCCAGCATATTCAGGTTCGGTCCATGAATGACCAGGATTTTCATCGCTTCACCAGCGGCAGATAGACCTCATACGTCACCTGCGGCAGCGCAACGGGAATGACGAACAGGTTCTCGACCTCGAACACCTTCGTCGGATCGCTCTGCGACTGTGCCCGTACCCGAATGCGATTGACCGACCCGGACGGCGCATCCGCCGGTACAGTCACATCCAGCGTAATGAACGGCGCCTGCTGGTTCGGTCCGAGCGTGCGCTGTGATGGCTGCAGGGTCACAGCCCAGTTCAATGTCTGCACATAGGTCAGCACAAATGTATCGGTTGCATTACCGGTATTGAGCAACTGGTGCGTCACCTGCCGTTGCTCTCCTGCGCGCACAACGCGGATGTACTCCGGCGACATGACGGCATTCACCACCTGGCGAATGGTCGTATACTCGCGCGCATCAGCCGCCACATTCGGGTCGGATACCGACTGCACGCTCAGACGCATGGCATCGACGGTATTCGAGAAGACACCGGCTGGAATCTGAATACTGACACTGACCTCACGTTCCTCGCCAGGCTGCAGGAAGGTTGCCGGCGGTAGCGTGACCTGGTACCCCAGCGGAACGAGTGCGCTGAAGACGAAGGTATCCGCGACCGGACGGACGTTCCGCAGCGTATGGGTGTACACCACTGTCGCGCCAGGAACACCGAACCCCCAGTTTTCAACCGGCGTCAACAAATCGCCGGTGGCGATCAGTTGCGCGGTTGTCGTCAACGTCGCCGACGCCAGCACCGGACCGGTTGCATCGCCGCGCAACGCCTCGACGGTCACAGCCTGTGTGCCGACACTATCGGCGGGAACGCTCACCTGCACCGTCAGCGGCGTGGGTTGCGTCGCACTCGGCGGCAGTACCACTGTAAGGGTTGGCGCAACGCCGGCAGTCCAGCCGTCCAGCAGACCTGCCGGGTTCAGGCGCAGGGTGTAACTGATCGTCGTATTGCCGGTGTTGAACAGGTTGAGCGTGTAGATTGCGCTCGCCGGCGCACCGCTGGTAAAGACTGTCTGTTGCGCCGGTCCGACCACCTCGAGACGCGCATTGTCTGCTTCGAGGACTGTCACCGTATCAACAACGTTCTGTAACGCTGCCCCCTGCGCCGAGGTCGCGGTCAGCGTGATGACGCCGATTGTTCCGGCAGGCGCTGCAGCCGGCAGGCGCACTTCGAACGGCACGAGTCGTTCCGCTCCTGGCGGCACAGCCGCAACCGTCGCAGGCGGATCGGCGCTGAACCCGCCCCCGCTGACCTGCACGCTCAGGGTGTAGGTATCGGTCACGTTGCCGGTATTCGTCAGGCGATGCGTGAAGGAAACAACCGTATCGGGCGCGCCGCTGCCGCTTTCGTTTGCTGTAAACACGAACTGCGGCACAGCTGCGACATTCACCGTGTCGGTCACAGCGTCCGAGGCGCCGGTTGTATTCGCCTGCACCTGGAACGAATAGGCGCCTGCCGGAACCTGCGGCAACTGTGCCGGCGTCGTGACGACCAGATCGAACCGGCACGCGGCGCCTGCCGCCAGCCCGGTGAGACAGTTCGCCGGAACCAGATTCGTCGGACCGGTCACACTCCAGCCGGTCGGTAATCCGCCGTTGGTGACGCTGAAGTTGCCGGCAATATTACCGACATTCGTCAGGACGTGCGTGAACGTCACACTCCCCGGCGGTGTCACGCTCTGCGTCTGACCGGGGGAGAGGCGCACACCCGGCGCTGCCTGCACATTCACCGTATCGGTCTGCGTCTGCGCCGGAACGCCGCCACCGACGCGCGCACCGGTCACCTGGATTTGCTCTGCGCCGACCGCCTGCCCATCGCGCACCCGCGCCTGCACCACCACCTGCTGCGATGCGCCACGCGCCAGCGAGAACGGACCGGACGGCGTAACGATCAGGTTTTCCAGCCCGGCGCTCAACGTTGCCGTCACCACGAACGTATCCGCCCCATTACCGGTGTTGGTCAGCGTATGGGTGAATATCGCCGTCGCTCCCGGCGGCAGGTTGAGCGAAGGAACACTCGCCGGGCTCAACGTAAAGCCCGGAACCAGCCCGACGCGCGTCACACTCGTCGCGCCTGCCGATGCCCCGCCGGTCGCCTGAACAGTCAGCGTCGCCGTCACCAGCGTGCCAGCATCCGGAATCGGCGCGTTCGGCACCGTGACCGTCACTGTCACGACCCGCGACTCATTCGCATTCAGAGAGAACGGCGATGGATCGGTCAACCCGCCGCTCCACGGACTCCCCTGCGACAGAGTCAGCGACGGAGTGAATGTTCCCGACGTTTGACCAATGTTTGTCACTGTGTGGGTGAACGTCACTGTTTCACCAGGCAGCGCATCCTTGAGTTGTGAAGCAGGAGCGATCTGTGGCGCAGCGCCTGCCGACGCCGTATCGGTCGCCGTCGCCTGAACCGCGGGGTTGCCGCTCGAACTCACCGTCACCGTCACAGTGTAGAGCGAGGCGCCAGGACCGACGGGAATGTTCAGAACAATATTCCGCGTACACGACGAGAACGCCGGCAGGTTGACACAGTTTCCTCCCGACACGCTCACCGTCGCGCCATCGTTCGGCGTCACCGACGCACTGACGTTGATGGTATCCGTACCGTTGCCGGTATTGGTGATCGTATGGGTAAACGTGACCACCTGCGGTCGAGCGAAGGTGGCCGTCTGGCTGGCAGGTGCAATCGCCACGCCGTACACCTGCGCCACGGTTGTGGTCGTATTGACCGTGCGCTGGGTTGCGCCAACCTGCGCCGTCACGCTGAAGGTATAGGCGCCCGCCGTTGCGTTCGTCGGGACATTGAAGTCAATGGTAAACGTTCCCGACGCTCCGGCAGCCAGGTTGAGCGTCGCTGGCGACGGCAATGACGCCCAGCCGGTCGAGTCGCTGCGCGAAATCGTGACCGCAATCGGCGACGCGCCCGTATTTGTCACAGTGTAGGTATAGATAACATTCGTTCCCGGATTGACTGCTCCGGACCCCGGCGGGTTGCGCCCTGTCTGCGCCAGCGTAAAGTCGGTCTGGCAGCTGAACGGCGCCTCGAACATGGTCGGCGTGAACTCTGAGGTATTCCCGGTCTGATCGGTCACCGTCGCCGAGAAGAAGCGGTCGCAGTCGGGCACGGGCACATTGACCGTCGCGCCCGCCGGCGCGCCATCGAAAAACGCCAGATAGCGCGGACCTTCGGCGTCATCGCGGGCGGGACTGGTAAACACCTCGATGCGACACCCGCCGGCGCCACAGTTCGCGCCAGACGGAACCTGCACCTGCAGGGTCGGCGGACTGCCGCCGGTAATGCCGCTGATCGACGGCGGCGGCGGCGCAGTCCCGGCGCGGTTGATCCCCTTCCCGCTGTTCTCACTCGTCTCCGTACCGGAGATGCGCGCCTGGCTGACCGTCGAGTCGACCATCACCCCATGCCCGCCGGACGTACCGCCGTTGTTGCGTGTAAGGTTGCGCAACAGCGTGTTTCCATTCGCATTCGCGCCCACCTGAATGCCGTGGAGCGTATTATGGGCAATCACATTGCGCGTGTTGTTGACGCCAACACCGCCGCTCCCGCCAATCGTATTGCCGCTCGACTGAAACAGATGGACGCCAATCCGGTTGCCCGCCCCGGCAAGACCGATTGTATTGGCGCTCACCTCGTTGCCGGTGGTGAACCCCGACTCAATCTGAATGCCCGTGCCAAGCCCGCCGATCGTATTGCCGATGATGCGGTTGTTATCTGCGCGATTCGGGCTGGCGCCGACAATATAGACCCCGATCGAACTCGACGATGGGCTGGCGCGCAATGCCTGCCCCGTCGACGCCACCCCAATGAAGTTCCCGATCACCTCATTGCCCGACGTGTTTGGCGAACCATCGGATCGAATCTGCACTGCAACCGGCGTCGAACCGAAGCCGTATGCGATGATATTCGCATCACCGGGGTTTGTTCCTCCGATCCGGTTCGGCGTCGAGCCCGGCGTCGATCCGCGACTGATCCAGATACTCGCGCCGCCGTTGGCAAAGGTATCGTCGGAGATCGGCGGCGTCGCCGTATTGACCCCGATGCGATTACCAATCACTACCGAGCCATCGGTCGCCAGGCGCAGACCATTGCCGGAATTGTTCGAGATCACGTTGTCGCGAATCGTCGTCTGGCGCGCATTACTCTCGACCAGCACCCCATGCCCCAGGTTGCCCAGCGAGTCGACGCCGCTGCGCCCAAACGACGCGCCATTTGCGTTCAGACCGATGTAGTTGCCCTGGATGGTTGTGTTGAACACCCTGCTCGAGTTCAGCTGGATGCCATGACCGTTTGGTGACGTGATGCCATTGCCCGCAATGATATTGCGCGCCGCCGGGGTCGCGCCGCCGATCAGGGTGTTGCTTGCGCCTCCAATATAGATGCCGACGCCGTTGGGCACGCGGGTCGTCGAGGTCGCCCCTCTCGTCGTACCGATCACATTACCGCTGATGACCGTATCGGTTGGACTGCTCGCAGCGCTATCGCCAAATATGTAGATGCCGTAGGGGTTACTCCCTGCATCGTGCCCCGAAATGACATTGGCATCGATGATCGTATCGTCCAGGTACTGATACAGCAGCACGCCATACCGCTGATTGCCGGGATCGCCGCTGATCTTTGCAGTCCCGGCAAGGTTCGTGCCGATCAGGTTGCCGCGGATCACATTACCGCGCCCGTTGTCATAGGGCGAGGCAGTGAGATAGACATTGGCGGCGGTGAGAAACGTCTGACCATTGCCTGCGATCAGGTTGCCAAGCGCATTGTCGCCAGCCGTACCAATATCGGGCCCCGCACCTGCCGTCGGGTTGCCGATGATATTGTTCCCTGCATTCCGCACCAGCACGCCCGCGAACCGGTTCGCCGCCGCGCTGCCGCCGTCCGGCGTCGTACCCAGGTAGCACCCATGAATGCGGTTGTTCGTTGCGCCCGGATCGCGGATGAAGATGCCGCCGCCGGTTATTCCTACCAGATCGAATGAAGAGGTCACAAAGTTCTGGATCGTCAGGCGGCGGATGGTGTTTCCCGATGAGGTGATCGTCAGACCATTCGCGCCGCCGGTGATCAGCGAGCCGTCGAGAACAATGCGCGGGTGCGTCCAGGTCGGATTTCCCGTCGGTTGCGTTCTGCCATCGATGGTCACATTCCCGGACGTTAGAGCCGGCAGTGCGCTTTCCGGTCGAATACGCCAGAAACCGGCAGTATCATAGCCTGGCGATGCGGGCGAGATGTTGAACGCAATCGTATGCGGTCCCGCCGATGCATTGGCCTCCTGGATCGCCGCGCGCAGCGTGCATTGACCGCCTGCCGTCTGGCAGACGCCGTTGCCGGGACTGGCGTCCGGTTCGTCACCAGTGCTGTTGACGGTAAAAGTTGCAGCCAGCGCGGGTGTTGCCGGCGTCGCCAGGAAGGACGCCAGCAGTGCAAAAACGAAGAGCAGACGGTAGACGCGCGCCAAGGTGCACCTCAGTTTCTATCGGACGACCAGCGGCAGATAGACCCTGCGAATGGAACTGACCACCCGCACGCGGTCCTGCGCGAATGCGCCGCCGATCACATTGCCGTTCAGGTCTTTCAGTTCAATGAAAACATTCTCGACGTTCCCGTTGGCAAGTTGCGGATTGACCGTCACTTCAACGCGGATGAGCGCTGTTGCACCCTGGTTCACCGTGAAGCGACCTTCGCTATTGATCGATACACCGCCTGTCAGTGATGTAAAGCGCACCGTGCTGCCCAGCGCTGCGATCCCGCGAATCTGGAACGTGTCGGGTCCGTTGCCGAGATTGGTGATTTCGTGCAGGAAGACGACCGTCTCACCCGGCGCGCCCTCTTTCTCGGCGCTTGCCGGGGTGATCTGCGCCCGCGAGAGCTGCCCGACAAATGTGCGCGCCTTTGCGCTTCTGGCTTGCGATGGATCGAGCGGCACAGTCGGTGTAAGCGTAATCGTCACATCGGCATACGTGCCGGAGACCGGGTTGGCGCTTTCGGGGGGAACAGTCACGGTCAGCTGGAACGCGCGTGTTTCACCCGCCGGGATCGTCAGGGTGGCATCCGACAGTGATCGCTGCCAGTTGACGCTGAACACTGGATCATCGAATGTCGCCGTGATGCTGGCGGTCGCCGAAATGTTACCGGTGTTGCGCACCTGGAACGAGTAGGGCACGGTCGTCCCCGGATTCCCGCGTCCTTCGACGGAAGCCGGCGTCAACTCAAGGTAGATGCGGGGATTGACGGTCGTGGCATTCGTCAGCGACGCCGTTGCTGTGTAGGTATTCCCATTGCTGATCGTCTCGCCATCGGCGCGCACCGTCATAATGTCGGTTCCAGGCGCTGCCTGTGGAATGCCGCCGGTCGGCACGCGCACCGACACCACAATCGTCTGCGACTGCCCCGGCGCAAGCGAGAAGGAGCCGGCAGGCTGAATGGCAATCGGCGGCGATAAACTCTCCCACCCGCGCGAGGTCGTCACGGTGACGCGCACATTCGACAGTTCGATGTTGCCGTTGTTGACCAGGGTGTGCGTGTAGGTGATTACCTGCCCCGGATCGGCGGCAATCGCCTGCGGCGCGCTGATGCTGAGCGATGGCGCCGGCGTAAAGAGTGCGAAGCGCGACGTATTGCTCAGCGGATCGGTCGCCGTCAGCGTCAGCTGGCGCGGAATGCCGCCGACTGTCACCGTAAATGCGCCGGTCGCATCGACCACCGTCTCGCCGACAGCCTCCTGCCCCTGCCCATCGAGCGTCGTCTGGTCGGGACGGAACACCTGAATGAGACAGCGCGCGCCGCCGCTCGCCGGACATCCGCCAGGCGCACTCGTCACGTCCACCTGACCGGTCAGCACGCCGGCGGCGCTCATCCGCAGCGACGACTGCAGCGGCGGGTCGATATCGTTGTTCGGGTTGCCGGCGACGCCGCCGGTTGGCGTTTCGGGGTTCAGCACAATCCCGCGCCCCAGGAAGGTCTCATCGACCGGGAACGGACCACCCGACGGAATGCCATTGCCGCTGATGCTGTTGCCGGTAATCCGCGTTTGCTGCGGGTATGGCGGCGTCAGCGGGCCGCTGAGCGGCGCGCCGACCAGGACGCCGAGCGCATTGTTGACGATGAAGTTGTCCAGCACCTGCGTCTGGAATGCCGAACCGCTCACATGAACCCCCGCGCCCTGATTATTCATAAGCGTGTTACTCTCGACCAGCGTGCGCTGCGCATCGCTGACCGCCACACCCACGCCGGAACCGACGCCGCCCCAACCGGTCGCCCCGCTCTGGGTGATACTGTTGCCACGCACAACTGTGTCAACTGTCGAAGCGCTGCGCACCTCAATCCCAATCGTGTTCGACACAACCTCATTGCCTTCGATGACAACCCTGTCGCTCCCACTTTCGACGCGGAACCCCGGACCGTTGTTGTAGCGCACCAGATTGCCGCTGAGGATCATACGGTTCGCGCCTGGCAGCAGCACGCCGCCGCCATTGCGCGTTCCTTCAACCATATTGCCGGTGATCGTCACCACCTCCGTGCCGCCGCTGACCTGGATGCCGAACGCAGGCAACGTAAACGCATTGCGATCAAGGGTATTGCCGGACACAATCACATCGCGCACCGGCACCGCTCCCGGCGTCAGCGTCAGCGCCATGCCCGCTGCGCCGTTCCCGATGATCTGATTGCTCGCAATGGTCATCACATCGGTCGCGCCACTGATCAGGAAGCCATTGAGCGTATTACTGATCGCCTGCGTCGCCTCGATCTGCGTCGCCGTCAGCACACCGGTGAACAGCAGGCCGTTCTGCGCATTTTGTTGCAGCGTCAGACCGGTGAGGGTGGTTGTAACGCCACTAGTGAAGCGAATGCCCTGCTCGCGGTTCGAGTTCGCCTGACTGTCCTCGATCAGCGTCTGCTGCGCCCCGGCGATATCAACGCCATCGTCGTTCCGCAGCGCAGCCACCGCGCGCAGCGTCACGTCCGCCACATTCGCCAGACGCGCGCCATCGTCGCCATTGTCGGACAGCACCGCATTTTCGATCGTGATCAACTGCCCGCCATCGACCCGCACGCCATTCTGACCGTTGCCGGCAATCAGCGTCGGCGTCGTCGCGCCGGTGATCTGCAGGTTGATCGCATTAACCGCATACACCCCATCGAGCTCATTCGACACGATCATATTATCGACCAGCGTTGTCGTCAGCACATTCGTCCCGGTTATCGCCACGCCGTATTGCGCGTTGAAACCGATCCGATTCGGCGCCCCCGGCTGCCCGATGACCGTATTGTGGGTATGATCGCCGATCACAATGCCGGAGCGGTTGGGAAAGCCAGGAATGGACAGCGACCCACTCACATTCGTGCCGATGTAGTTGCCGATGATGGTGTTATTCGTTGTCACAAGGAAAGGGTTGCGACCGTTCACCACAATTCCATCGCCGGTGTTGCCGGAGATAACGTTGCGTTCGTTCAACGTGCCGCCGCCAACCGTAATATTGCGCGCCCCTCGCTCGATCACAATGCCGCCGCCGGTATTGTTCGGCGCGTTGAGCGGCTGCCCCAGATCGTTCAGACCGATGTAGTTGTTGACAATCGCGATATTTTCCAGGCGATCACCGCGTAATGCGATTCCCGGACCGGTATTGCCGGCAATAAAGTTGCGCAGCCGGTTTGTTGAAAGATTCGGCGACGGCAACCCGATATTGACGTTCCTGACCGGAAATTCCTCCGAATGCACCTCAATGCCGCCGGCTGCGTTCGGAATGCTGACCACAAGCTGAGACTCGCCATTTGAGCCGAGACCGATATAGTTCCCCGCGATCTGCGCGCCTTGCGCGCCGTTGATCACAATACCGAAATTGTTGTTGCCCGCAATTACATTGCCATACGCCGGGTCGGGCTCGGAGGGCGTGGCGCCGATGATCGTATTGGTTGCATAGCGCACAATAATGCCGGCGCCGAGGTTGCGCAGCTGAAATGTCTCGGCACTTTTTAAACGCCCCACGCCGATGTAGTTCCCCTGGATTTTTGTGCCAGGCCCCTGCACCACAATGCCATCGAGATTATTGCCGCTGATAAAGTTCGCCTTCGAGGAATCGGTGAGCAACCCGCCGATCACCGTATTTTGCGCCGCCTGCTCGACCCAGATGCCGGCAAAACCGTTGCCGCTCAGGGTCAACGTCGGTGATACCGGGTCGATGCCGACATAGTTGCCCTCGATGCGATGATTGCTCCCGCTGACCACATCAATTCCGACACCCTGACCAAAACTTGGTGTTGCGCTGCTCGACTTGAAATTGACCACCGCAATCTCGCGCACGACGTTATTGTCGCCGACCAGACGGATGCCGCTCCGGTCGATCAACTCCGAACCATCGATCACAATCTCAGGACCGACCTCATTTGCCTGAGCAGGCCAGTTGAATTCCTGCGATTTGCCATCGATGGTGATATTGCCCTCCAGCGCCGGGAGCGGACCGTATATATCGCGCACCCGAATCCGAATCGCGCGGTACAGACCATTTGTTTCAAACGACGGACCAGAAGGAGGGATACGGAACTCAATAATCCCGCCGCCGGCGGCGTTCGCCGCTTTGATTGCCTGGCGCAACGAACAGGTGGGGAACGGCTCAGACGGATCGTCGCTGGTCGAGTCCGGACAGGTCGTTCCGTCCTGGTCTTCCGCCGTCGTCACAACGAACACTCCAGCCTCCTGCGCCACCGGCGCCGACACGGCAGGACCGACAAGCAACAACGGCGTTCCGACGATCATCAGCGCGATGAGCAGCGGGAGCGCGGAAGGGAAACGTGACATTGATTGCTCCTGGTGAGGCAACAGACTGCTGTGTACTGGGTCTGGCTTGTCAAGGTTAATATATCATGACACGCAAGAGGGGCAAACATGACGTTAGTACCAAAGATCGGCGACGCAGAAATCTAACACACCTCTAACACTGCACATATAGCGCATTAGCAAGAAACGGGTAAACTAACAACAGTGACAGGCGCAGCATGCGACTGTGGTCGCGCGCTGCACGCTCGCACAGTTCACAATCGTCATTGCACGGGAAGAAGGTGAGACGACTATGTCGAAGATTGTAGGCATCGACCTGGGCACAACCAACTCGGTTGTCGCTGTGATGGAAGGCGGCGATCCGGTCGTCATTCCAAACGCCGAAGGCAACCGCACCACGCCGTCGGTGGTGGCGTTCACCAGAAACGGCGAGCGCCTGGTTGGTCTGACGGCGAAGCGCCAGGCGACGATTAATCCTGAAAATACATTCTATTCGATCAAGCGCTTTATCGGGCGCAATTTTGATGAGACGACCGTCGAGCGCGAAATGGTGCCCTTCAAGGTCGTGAAGGGTTCGCGCAACGATGTGCGCGTCTATTCGCCGGCAACCAGCAAGGAGTATGCGCCGCAGGAGATTTCGGCGATGGTGCTGCAGAAACTCAAGACCGACGCCGAAGCTTACCTGGGTGAGCCGGTGACGAAGGCGGTCATTACTGTGCCGGCATACTTCAACGACAGCCAGCGCCAGGCGACCAAGGATGCCGGCAAGATCGCCGGGCTCGAAGTGCTGCGCATCATCAATGAGCCGACTGCGGCAGCGCTGGCGTATGGTCTCGATAAGAAGAAGGACGAGACGATCCTGGTGTTCGACCTTGGCGGCGGTACGTTCGACGTATCGGTGCTCGAAGTCGGCGATGGCGTGGTCGAGGTCAAAGCCACCAACGGCGATACGCACCTTGGCGGCGACGACTACGACCAGCGGATTGTCAACTGGCTGATCGATGAGTTCCGCAAGGATCAGGGCATCGACCTGAGCAAGGATCGTCAGGCGTTGCAGCGTCTGAAGGAAGCAGCGGAAAAGGCGAAGATCGAACTCTCCAGCATGTCGGAGACCGAAATCAATCTGCCGTTCATCACTGCCGATGCCAGCGGACCGAAGCACCTGCAAATGCGGCTCAGCCGCGCGAAGTTCGAGCAGCTGACCGCCGACCTGACCGAGCGCCTGAAGGGTCCGTTCTTCCAGGCGCTGAAGGACGCCGGTTTGAAGCCGACCGACCTTGACGAGGTTGTGCTGGTCGGCGGTTCGACCCGTATGCCGGTGGTGATCGACCTGGTGCGCAAACTGACCGGCAAAGAACCGAACCGCAGCGTCAACCCGGACGAGGTGGTTGCGATCGGCGCGGCGATCCAGGCCGGCGTGCTCGGCGGCGAGGTGAAGGACGTGGTGCTGCTCGACGTGACGCCGCTCTCGCTGGGTGTCGAGACGCTCGGCGGCGTGATGACCAGGCTGATCGAGCGCAACACAACCATTCCGACCCGCAAGAGCGAGATTTTCTCGACGGCTGCCGACGGGCAGACGGCGGTGGACATCCACATCCTGCAGGGTGAGCGCGAGATGGCCGCCGACAACATGACGCTGGGTCGCTTCCGGCTCGAAGGCATCCCGCCGGCGCCGCGCGGCGTGCCGCAGATCGAGGTGACGTTCGACATCGACGCCAACGGCATCCTGAATGTGTCTGCCCGCGACAAGGCGACCGGCAAGGAGCAGCGGATCACGATCACGGCCAGCACGAACCTGTCAAAGGACGAGATCGAGCGAATGGTCCGCGATGCCGAACTGCACGCAGCCGAGGATAAGCGACGACGAGAACTGGTCGAACTCAAGAACCAGTCTGACAGCCTGGCATACCAGAGCGAGAAATCGCTGAATGAACTCGGCGACAAAGTCGATCCGGCGCTCAAGAGCCGTATCGAAGGTCTGATCAAAGACCTGCGCGAGGCAATCAGCCAGGAGAACGAAAGCCGCATGCGCTCGATCTCGGCGGAATTGCAGCAGGCGATGTACCAGGTATCGCAGAGCGCCTACACTGGCGGCGACGGCGCTGGCGCACGCAAAGGCAAGGACGAAGGGGTCGTCGAAGGCGAGTACACCGTCGACTGAGAACCGGCGCCGGGCGACGACCGCAGGCAGCAGGGCGACGCAGTGCGTCGCCCTTTCCGTATTGACCCATGAACGTGCTCGACATCCTGATCGGCGTCATTCTGGCGCTGGCCGGCATCGCCGGTTACTACTGGGGCATCGTGCGACAGGTGCTGGCGCTTGCCGGGCTTGCTGCCGGGATCGCCGTCGCCGGTCGCTACGGATCGTCGGCCGCCGATGCGCTGATGTCGTTCCTCGATGACCGCGCCATTGCCGAGATCGGCGGCGCCCTCATCCTGCTGGCGCTCGTCGGCGGAACCGCCAGCCTGATTGCGTCACTGCTCCAGCTGTACGTCGGGCTGCTGATCGCCGGCAAAGCCGACCATGGAACCGGGGCGCTGCTGGGTATAGTCCACGCCGCACTCCTGGTGACCGCACTGGCGCTCATCGTTCAGACGCATCCGGTCGAACCGTGGGGGTCGATGGTGCGCGGATCGGCGCTGATCCCTGTGCTGACCGACAGTGTGGGACACGTGCTGATGCCGCTCCTGAACCTGAGTGCCGGCTGATGATCTGGTCGGGGCAGCCGGACCGCTCTGGCGGGACGGGACTCCTGGCGCGCTGTGCCCCAACCCCGTGCCCCAACCCCGGCACGGCACGCCCCAACCCCGGCACGGCGCCGCCGCGAAACACCGGATGCGGGCGAGACGCCCGCGCTCCCAGTACGGCGCGCGCTGCGAAACACCGGATGCGGGCGAGACGCCCGCCCTCCCAGTACGGCGCGCGCTGCGAAACACCGGATGCGGGCGAGACGCCCGCCCTCCCAGCGCTCCCGGCACGGCGCCGCCGCGAAACACCGGATGCGGGCGAGACGCCCGCCCTCCCAGCGCTCCCGGCACGGCGCCGCCGCGACACACCGGATGCGGGTGAGACGCCCGCGCCCCCGGCACACCCGGCACGGCGCGCCGCGACACACGGGATGCGGGCGAGACGCCCGCGCTCCCAATACGGCGCGATCCAATCCTGGCAACGCCTGCATTCGCATAGCCGCTCTCGAAAGATTATGACACGTCTGAACACGTGCGTGTACGACGTTGCAGGCATGCCATGATTCTGGTAGAATCAGAGACAGAATACGTGTACCAGATGAAAATCGCTTATCAGTTCTGCAACCGATAAAGGAGGCTGCTCTGATCCAGGAACAGGCCGTAGAGGCGACAGAAATTGCACGGCGGGCAGTGGCGCTCGCCGAGGACAAACAGGCCAGCAACATCGTGCTGCTGGACTTGCGCAGGCTGAACAGTGTCGCAGATTACTTCGTTATCTGCACTGGGGGCAGCGAACGCCAGCTCAAAGCGATCACCGAAGCAATCGATGAAGGGCTTGCCCGCGAATACGACCTCCAGCCGCGCATCGAAGGGACAGCCGACACAGGCTGGGTGCTCCTCGACTATGGTGACGTTGTCGTCCACATTTTTTCTGTCGAACTGCGCGACCGGTATCGGCTCGAACGGCTATGGAGCAAGGCGACCCCGGTTGTCGTTCTGCAATAGGATATCATTATGAATGCCAGCAAACGCACCCACTATCTTATCTTTGGCATCGGCGCAGCCGTAGGAAGCGCCGTTGGCCTCGTTATGGGATCGATACTGACATACTGGCTGGGGGAAGGAACTGTACGCCTGATCCAGCGCACTCTGCGGCGCCTGAGCGGCGGTGACCGACCAAACTTCGAGATGTTGCTGCAGTGACGGCGTTCAGTCCCTGGGGCCCGGGCTTCCATATGCCGCCGACACTCCTGAGAGCGCGGCAGGGGTCGGTGTGTGAACGGCTGGACAGAATCCAGGCGCTAGTGGTAGCTCATTCAGCGGACGCTTCTTTCGTTCTTACAGCACAACGGTCGATCCGAATGCGAAATCACGTATTGGCATGACTCAAACGTGGCGCTGGCAGGGGCGGGTTCTGAACCCGCCCTTCCTGCATGCTTCATTCGGTTCATCTGAGGGTGCGGCAGGGGCAGTTAGTGAGCGATCGACGTGTCGTGTTCTACAGGCTCTCTTTGACCAGCTGAGCAATATCGGTCGGCAGCCGCGCCACACGGACGCCGACGGCTTCGAGTGCAGCGATCTTCTCCTGCGCTGTTCCCTCGCCGCCGGTAATGATAGCGCCGGCATGCCCCATGCGCTTGCCCGGCGGCGCCGTCTGCCCGGCAATGAAACTGACGACCGGCTTGGTCACGTGCGCCTGAATGTATTTCGCCGCATCGATCTCCGCCGCACCGCCGATTTCGCCGATCAGTACAATCGCTTCGGTTGCGGGATCAGCCTGGAACATCTCCAGTACATCGACGAATGACGTGCCAATAATCGGATCGCCGCCGATGCCGACGATGGTCGTCTGACCCAACCCGATCCGCGTCAGTGCATCGACCGCTTCGTAGGTGAGTGTGCCGCTCTTCGACACGACACCCACCGGTCCGGGTGAGGCGATGTTACCCGGAATGATCCCCACTTTCGCCTCGGCAGGGGTGAGCAACCCTGGACAGTTGGGACCGATCAGCCGCGCGCCGTGCTCACGAATGAACGCATATGTCGCCACCATATCGTTTGCCGGAATACCCTCGGTGATACACACGACCAGAGGTATGCCCGCTGCCGCCGCCTCGCGCATTGCATCCGGCGCAAAGGCAGCCGGGACATAAATAACCGAAACATTGGCGCCTGTCTGTTTTACGGCTTCCGCCACGGTGTTGAAGACCGGCACCTTGCCGTCGATCGCAGTCTGCCCGCCACGACCAGGCGTGACGCCCGCCACCACATTCGTGCCATACGCAATCATCTGGCGCGTGTGAAACTCCCCCTCGCGCCCGGTGATGCCCTGCACGAGCAGACGGGTGTTTTTATCGACCAGGATGCTCACAGGTCCCCTCCTTCGCCTCAATGGTCCTCGCGCTGTACGCGCGATGGTAGCACATTCTTACCCGGATGACAAATCGTGACGCTCCCATCTCTGATCACATCTTGCGTAACCATGGCGTGTTGCGCTGGCGGGGCGACGCGCCTGGCGCCTGCAAAAGCCATCCCGCCACCGATACACGTTCTCGCGGACGCCCTCCCAAACCGCAACTGCGAACAGTGCCATGCTCCCGTCCCTGGTCAGATTGACCGCAGAAGGCGGGGTTCGTGAAGCGCTCCGTATCGGCCAGAGTGGTTGCGTCTCCGACAACCATGCACCCTGTTATACCAATTCCACTTGAATACTCCGCAAACGGAGTTCCGTCAAATCGCATCAGAACGCCCTGCGCGATAATCTCCAACCAAAATCTAAAATCTAAAATGGTATTACCGCTCTCCAAAAATTGCGCGCCCGATCCGCACGATGGTCGCGCCTTCCTCAATCGCGACTTCGAAGTCGTCGGTCATGCCCATCGACAGATCGCGCCACGGAGCTGCGGGGAAGCGCTGCGCCAGGGCATCGCGCAGGCGTCGCACAGCGCGAAAGACCGGACGCGCCGACTCTGGATCGGAGCTCCAAGGAGCAATCGTCATCAAACCGCGCACCTCGAGGTGCGGCAACGCCAGGATCGGTTCGACATTGGCGCAGAAGCGTTCATACACGTCCGGTTCGGTGTCCCAATTGCACAGATCGAACCCGGACTTCGTCGCTTCGCCGGACACATTCACCTGCAAGAGAACCGGCAGACGCCGCGGCGCCTTGCGACGCGCCTCGACGACATAACGGTCGAGCATCTGCGCCAGACGCAGACTATCGACCGAATGCACCATATCAAACATCATGGCGGCTTTTTTCGCCTTGTTCGTCTGAAGATGCCCGATCAGGTGCCAGATCGGACGATCGCGTTCCGCCCCAAGCATTGCCATCTTGGCTTCCGCTTCCTGCACCCGGTTTTCACCGATATCGCGCAACCCCGCGTCCAGCGCCGCGCGTATCACTTCCACCGGCTGCGCCTTCGTCACTCCCACCAGGAGAACCGTAGCAGGATCACGGTCGACGCGGCGCGCAGCAGCAGCGATCCGCTCGCGCACGGCGGACAGTCGTTCAGTGAGCGTTTCCATGAACTATGGTATACTTTCGATCAATAGCGGGCGCCACATTGCTTACGTCATGATACACCAGGAATCCAGGTGAGCGGCGTGAACGCCAGAATCGTCAGAGTGCTGTTCGTCTGTACGGGGAATATCTGCCGTTCCCCCATGGCTGAGGGCATTTTTCGCCATTATGTCGAGCAGGCAGGGTTGAGCGGACGCATCAAAACCGACTCAGCCGGCACCGGGGCGTGGAATGTCGGCGACCCGCCGCACCCAGGCGTGACTGCGCTGTTTGCCGAACGCGGCATTCGTTACTCCCATCGGGCGCGTGTCGTCCATCCCGAAGATTTTACACGCTTCGATTACATCGTCGCCGCCGAACGCGCCCACCTCGACGCCTTGCGCCGTATGACCGGCAGTTCGCTTGTACGTCTGAGTCTGCTGCTGGACTACGCGCCCGACATCGGTCTCCGCGATGTTCCCGACCCCTACTACAACGGGCGCTTTCGCGACGTGTACGACATGATCGACCGCGCATGCCGTGGGTTGCTGGAGCATATCATCAGAGTCGAACGTCTTGCGCTAAATCCCTGAACTCGCCAGCGCCTCGCGCACCAGATCGGGCGTAATTTCTTCGAACGAACGCTCCCGTGCCAGTGACTCGACCTGCATCTGCAGCTGGCGGCTCGCCGAGATGCGCGGGATGTAGGGCAGTTTTTCCAGCGCCTCGTCAAGCACGGCTTTCGCTTCAAGCGACCAGGGAAGGTTCCCCGGCGCCGACTCGATCTTTGGCGGACCGCCGCGCATCATGCTGTACGCCTGATCAACCGGCAGGAAGTTGAACAGGGTGTCGTACAGCCCGTTGACAATCTCCTGCACCACGTAGACCGCGCCACGATACCCCATGAACGGCGTACCGACTGCGCGGCGCACGGTTGGTCCGGGAAACGCCGCCATGAAGAAGCGCGCGAACTTTGCGCCCGCCTCGGACAGATAGATTTTTTCGTTGATCGAGCCGAAGACGAAGGCTGGCGCGCGTTGATGCAGCATCTGGCGAATGGTGTCGTTGTCCGGGTCATTGGGGCGGCGTGGACGGGCGGACGCAAAGGCGATCTTCATCCCCAATTCCTCCCCCAGGTAGCGCGTCAACCCTTCGGCATACGACCGCCCTGCAACGATACCAACATCAGTCGTGCCGAACCAGTCCCCCTGCGGTCCGCGCCACAGGTCCCACACGGCGCGCAGTGTCGTGCGTTTTTCGGCGGCGATGAAGGCTTCCGCCTGTTCGGATGCACCCAGCAGTCGCCCCAGCTCACGCACGAACTCTGTCGTTTCGCGCATGCCGAAGGGAGCATAGAGCGTCGGTTGACCGAGCATTCCCGCCAGACCGGCGCCGAACTCACGGTACATCACCACATTGACCTGCGCAGCCGCCAGACGCGGCGTGTCAGCCAGCGTCGCTTCCATGGGATAGACCAGATTGATCCGTCCGCCGGCGCCGGCAATCAGGCGTTTGACCTCCTCCAGATCCGACGGCGAATTGAAACACCCGTAAGTCGGACCGATGATGTTGACCGTACCCGGCGCCGGCTGGACGCCGGCAGCGTGTGGAGCGCCAAACTGTTCCCACAGCCAGCGCAGCACGCGATCGCGCCCGGCCCATTCATCCTCCGACAGCGAGTTGCTCCAGTAGAAGCGCGTTCCCTCGCCAAGCGTCGCCACCACCGACGAGAGATCGGCGCCGATCATCTCGCTCTCGGCAGTCGAGATCACAATCAGTCGCTTCCCATCCAGCGCACCGCTGGCACGCAGGTTTTCATACGTCCAGCGCACTTTGTCGCTGGTACCCTTCCCGCCGACTTCCTGCTCGGTGATTGTTGCGGGGGTCATATTTTCGATATGGGGAACAGCGTCGGTATAATCAGGCACCGCAGTCGCCACCAGGTTGAAGCACCCGACCGGCGCATCGGCAATCACGTGGACATCCGGCATGGCGCACATCGTCCACACTGCCGCCCAGTAGCCGGACGTATCGGAAAGATCGCGAATCAGTGCAGGGGGCATAACCAATCACTCCGCAAAAAAGGCAACCATGTCACGATAGCGACTGGCGCGCTCCAGGGTTTCTGCCACGAAGCCGATGGTCGCAGCCATACCGCCGCTGAGGAAAAAGGGGCGTGACGCCAGTTGATTGGTGAAGTACATCGCCGGAATGCCGCGTTCTTTCGCCGCTGCCGCGAACGGCGTCGTTCCCAGCACAAAATCGGGCGCATACCGGTCGAGCGCCGCCATATCCTCTTCCAGCGCCTTGCGATAGACGACGTCCTGCGTTCCGCGCGCTTTCAGCCACAGTTCATCGGGGAGTGACAGCGGATCGACACCAATCGAAGTGGAGACATACGGAACCTCGGCGCCTGCCTCGACCAGCAACCGTGCGTAGGCCAGTTCTGTGCCCTCGTAGCCGGTCACCAGCACGCGCACCCCCTTGAGCGACTTCGCCGCCAGCACCGCCTGCGCTTTGTCGCGTTCCTCTTCCGCCACCCGGTCGACCAGCGCCGGATCGAGATCGAGCAATGCACCAATCGACTTGAGCCAGGCATACGTGCCGCTGATACCCACCGGCGCGCCGCCTGCCACCGATGCGCCCCATTCGCGGTACAGGCGCGTCACCCCTTTGTAGAACGGATGGAGCGGCGCCAGCGCTGCTGCTCGGCCGGCACGCTGCAGATCGTCGATCGAGCGCCCTGGCAGCGCAATAGTCGCCTCGACTCCCATCCGCCGCAGGATGGCGTCGATTGCCAGTTGATCGGCAGGAAAGACTTCGCCGACCACCACAACCGTGCGTTCCGCGCGCGGTCCTTCGCGGTCGCCCAGCCGACGCAGCAACGCTTCGAGCGCCACATCTTTTGCTTCGGGATGCGAATGGATCGCATAGGCGGGTACGCGCACCAGCACGACCTCGGCATCGCCAACCCTGCGCGGCAGCAACTCCTCCGGCATGCCTGCTGTCTCCGCCACGCACAGCGACACCACCGGCACCAGGCGGCACCCCGGCTCACGCGCTGCAGCCTCGATTGCGGCGCGCGTCCCCTCGACAATCTCGCCGGAATACAACTCGGCGCTGCCGAGCGTCGGCGCCAGGATCGACTTGCGCGCACCATAAAAGTGGGTCACAAACGTCAACCCATACAGACACCCGGTATCGGTCGCCATAACAGGATGCGACCCTTCAATCCGGCTCAGAATACGCAATGATCCGAATGCCGGGCACATCGATTGCGGGTGCAGTTTGCACGTATGACCCTGCGGCTGCTCAGCAGTCAGCGCGATTGGCTCCATGGAACGCACCTTTCAGATAGCGAACAGGAGGACAGCCCTGCGGAGAGGTGATAAACATCACAAGAATGACGACATACTCGTTACTACAATGTCAACGGAAAGATGCATGCTGACGCATGCCTTTCCGCCAGAACCTGGACCCGCCGACGTGCATCACGTCCGCTTCACAGCCGCCAGTGTCCTGGTTCCCGGTCCCCGGCTCTCAGCGATCACTGCTGCTCCGGCTCGTTCGCCTTCGCCGGGTCGAGCCGCAGGTAGGTCGACGTCGCCTGCTTATCGGTGAAGCGCGCAGCAATGATAAAGCCGAGGATCACCGCCGCCAGCGGCACGAAACAGAGCGCATACCCCGACCAGACGGGCCAGGGCGACGGCTCCGCTTGCAGAAGAATCAGAAAGTCCATAGCACCTCTCCTTGCCTGTCAGATACTGACCTGGACACAACCATCTTTACCTGTCCACGAACCCATCGTGCGTTGTCATCACGATGCGTCGCTTCCATTCCGCGCATGCGACGGCATGATCAGCCGCCGCATCTCCTCCGGATCGATCCTGAAGTTTTCGATCAGATCGATAATGTGCCTGAAATGCTCCCGCGGGACGGCGATGAACATTTCGCCTGGCGCCACCCGGTTGTGCATCCGTCCGCCTCCATCTCCCGTCGTAAAGACGCTGTTGCGCTTGAGGCGCGGCGTCGCAAAGATCGATGCACATGCCGACGGACCCAGCTCACCGATCGGGAAGATGCCCTCGCGCACCGACGCTGCACCTGCAATTTGCATTGCATGCATCGGATCGGTGATACAGACCAGCAGATCGACCGGCACGCCATCCGGCACATCATCGAGTGGAGCGGCGGCAAGCGCTGTGATCGACCCGGCGGGTAACACCGAACTTTGCGCCTTGTTGCGCCGCGCGCCTTCCTCTGTAAAAAACCCCTGCGCCATGGTCAGATACTGGCCCTCGGTGATCAGCGATCCGGCATTCGGCAACCATCCGAGATGATATTGCCCGACCCAGCAGTCATGATGGTTTGCATCGACATACACCCGTCGTCCGGCTTCCGCCTCGCGAATGATTGCGCACGCCACGACGTTTGCCGGTTCGTACCCCGCAGGTGGACCGTCTTCACAGTACGTCACTGCCACCGGTCGCCGTTTGACCTTCATGCGTTCGACCAGGAGCGTGTTCAGATATTTGAGATCGATTACGGTCTGTTCCGCCTGCATGGTAGCATCTTTCGTGATTATGTGATTACGTGATTACGTGATTAGGCGATTGTGCGATGATTACGTCCCTTGCTGAGATTACGTGATTACGTGATTAGGCGATTGTGCGATGATTACGTTCCCACGTTCCCAGGTTCGCACGTTCCACGTTCGCACGTTCCACGTTCCCACGTTTCACGTTCCACGTTCCCACGTTCGCACGTTCCACGTTCCCACGTTCCACGTTCCCACGTTCCCCGTTCCACCCGCCAAGACCCTTGAGGTCGGGACACGTGTGCACCGGCTGGTTCGACCATTCCGCCAGTCAGGGGATATGGCAGAACACGTTCACCGACGTGAGACCTCAAGGGTCGGGCGCGTTTTCCACGTTCCCACGTTCCACGTTCGCACGTTTCCATGTGTCGCTACCGATATGTCGGCGCATCGGCGTAGCGCAGATCGACGAAGTTGAACGCATGACCCGATCGTCGCAGCGCCGACAGGAACGCCAGTTTGTGTTCGAGGTCGTGCGGCTCTCCCAACCGGATTTCGACCGAACCAGACGTCACGGTGATACCGTCGCGCTCGCTGCGCACCATATCGGTCACATACATGCCGATCGCCTCGATCATCTGCTGCACCTTGAGTTGCACCGGATCGGTCGCCTGCACCTGCGGAATGACCGGCCTGAGCGACAGGATGGGCACCGTGAAGACCGGCTTCTTCTCGCCGAACAGGTCTTCAGCGCGCGCCGAGTCGGGGCGTCCTGGCGGTTCTTCAGCGCCGAACACGCGCAGAAACTCATCGTAACTCAGCGGGGTGTAGGTATCGACCGGCTGCAATTCCTGGCGCGCGATGCGTCCCGCCAGGTCGCCAAAAATCTGGTTGAACTGTTCATCTTCCAGCGCCAGGCGGCAGGCATCGGCAAGTTCGCGCACCTTACGACTCAACGGTACGCGCGTCAGGATGGGCAATCCAACCGCATCAGCATACTGATCGGCGGTATCGCTGCCATCATCACGGTTCACCACCAGCCCCAGGATCTGGGTTGTACCTCCCATCGAGCGGAAGTACTGCGCTGCGCGCGCAATGTTGTTTGCCGCATAGAGCGACTGCCGGTCGTGCCCGACAAGAATGATCACCTGCTCGGCGAGCGAACGCGCGAGCGGCGTGGCAAACCCGCCACACACCACATCGCCAAGGAAGTCCATCACGATAAAATCGAGGTTCCAGCGGCTCATCCCCAGGTTTTCGAGCACTTTGAAGCCGGTCGAGATCCCCTGCCCGCCGCAACCGCGCCCGACTTCCGGACCGCCAAGTTCGCACCCGAAGATCGTCACACCGGGACGCAATTCATTGCGAAAGATGACATCACCGATCGACAGTTGATCTTCTTTGCCTGCCTCGCGGAACAGGCGCCACTGATCACCCAGAGTCGGCAGCGAATGCCCACCGAAGATCGTGTTGCACGAATCGTGCTTCGGATCGCAGCCAAGTTGCAGTACACGATACCCGTCGTATGCCAGCCGCGCGGTCAGGTTGGAGGTGAAGAAACTCTTCCCCATCCCGCCTTTCCCGTAGATTGCAATCATCCGTGGCGCCATCGCATCCCCCTTTGTGGACGTGGAACGTTCCACGTTCCACGTTCAAACGTTCCACTCCATCACCAGTTTCAGGCACTCCGGGTCATTCAGCGCCGTGGCATACGCCGCCTCGAACTGCGTCACCGGCATGCGATGCGTGATCAGCGCTGCGGCATCGAGCAGACCACTCGCCAGCAGATCGCGGCTCCGCTGCAGATCACCCGTCGCCCACTCCTTCGCCGTCAGCAACCGCGCCTGTTTGAGGAACAGCGGCATGTACGGCAGGCGCAGTTCGTCATAGTACCCGAGCAGAATGATTGTGCCATCATTCGCCAGGAGCGGCAGTGCATCGCTCAACGCCGCCATCGCGCCAGTCGCCTCGATGATCGTATCGACCGGCTGCTGCACCGTCGCCACAGGCGAGTCGGTCGTCGCATCGATGCGCAGGTCGGCCACGCTGCGCTCCAGGCGACTTGCAACCCGGTCGCTGACCGCCACCCACGCGCCGCGCGCCCGCGCGATGCGCGCCGCAAACTGCCCCACCGGACCCTGCCCCAGCACCAGAATCCGCTGATCGGTCAGGTTCTGATCTGCGCCGGCGATCAGATCGACGCCGTGCAGCGCCGTCGCCGCCAGCGCGAGCAGCACGCCGTGATCCGGTTCCACGCCATCCAGCGGAACCACCCGATGATAATCGACCAGCAGCGTCGCCGACTGACCGCCCCACGCCGGATTGACATCACGGAAGCACCGCGCCCCGCCGACATACACCCAGCGCCCATCGTACTCAGACGGAACCGCTGCGCCGCGCCCGACCACCCGACCGACCGTTTCATACCCCGGCACCACCGGAAACTGCAGCATTGGGTGCGGCATGCGCCCTGCCAGCACCATGCGTTCCGTGCCGGCGCTGATCGAGGTGAACGCAGTCTGCACCACGACATCCTCAGGTCGTGCGTCGATCAAACCGACGTCGCGCAGTTCGAGCCGGTGCGGCGCTACAATGACAATCGCGCGTGTTGTCTCCATCGCTGCGTCCCTAACGAACGGCCGCTCCGGTCTGCCTGCCGCCCTGCGCCACTCGTCGCTGCCGACCCGTCTGGATGCCGCGATAAACGAACTGCGCACAGTTGATCAGATAGGTGCAGTACGCCACCAGCATCAGCGTCATGATCGCATCGGGCGACCAGTGCAACCAGACGGCGAGAAAATACAGATTGTGCATGACCATTGCCAGCGCATTGCCGGCATCTTCCCAGAAGAACTCCGGCGCCAGGAACCAGCGTCCGAAAATCTCCTTTTCCCAGATCATGCCGGTGATAGTGATCGCCCATAACAGCGCGATTTTGATCCACACACTGACGGTCGCCGTCATGTAGCCTTCGCCCGTCGCCAGATAGCGGATCACCAGACCAAAACTGACGAGAAAGGCAAGAAACTGGATCGGCGCCAGCACCGCCTGAACTTTCGTCCAGACGCTCGCATCACGGCGGGCCAGCTGTTCAGGCGTATAGGTTGACATTGGTTCCCCCGCTCTGTCAACACGTTTTGACTTGTGAGAAGCGTGCGATTAGATTATAATACATTCGCCTCTTAAGAAAACGTCTACAACCGCTACACAATTGCTGCCAGTTTGACGCGCACCGCTCTCGCATCCGTATCGGCATGCGCAGTGGTTGTTCGCTGATGTCGAATGTGCAGTACAATGCGCCGAAAGACGCCTCAGAACATCCGTGGGCAGGCAGTTGTGCGTATTTGTTAACATAACGATGTTCACGATCGTGACCGAGTATCGCCCCTTAGACAACCAGCAGGAGTGATGCGATGCGGATCAATAATGTTCCAATTGTATTTTCCACGACGGCAATCGACAAGGGTTTTGCGTTGCTGCCGAACGTTGCTGCATTCGCTTCTTCGATTGGCAGACCACTGCGCATCATCCATGTCCTCGGTCAACGCTACCGCAGTTATGCCGAACGGCAGATGGCATCGGCGCTGGAGGCGCTGCCTTCGGGCAATGGGCTGGTCTACGAATTGCTCAAAGTCGAAAAGAAGCAACATCGCGCGACGCTCGACGAAATTGCCAGCACAACCGGCGGTCTTCTGGCGATACTCCCCACCCGTCACAACTTCATCAATCGGTTGCTGGCGATGATGAGCGACTACGAGAAGTTCATGATCGAGGGTTCATTGCCGCTCCTTGCGCTTCCGCGCAATGGCGCGCTGCCATCCTCGATCAGGCGTATCCTCTTCCCCCTCGATCTCTCGCCGCGATCCGACGATCCGCTCGAGCAGGCTGCCGATTTTGCAAAGTCAGTCGGCGCCAACCTTCACCTGCTCCACGTCTTTGGCGACGACCGCCTGCTTCCCTCCGAAATGGACACCCAGGCGCGCATGGCTGCACGTTCACCGCGTGAACTGTACCAGATCGACAAAGACCACATCCAGGCGCTGGCCGACCGCGCTCGCGCGCACGATGTCAACGTCATCACCGCCACTGCCGAAGGGCGCGCGCATACCGCCATCCTGGGCTACTGCAATGCCGAAAAGATCGATCTGGTCATTATGGCGACCCACGGACCGCGCTCGAGTGAGGATATCTGGCAGGGCACCACGACAGCACGGGTCATCAAACACGCAACCATTCCGGTCATTGCCATGCGCAGTTGATACACCACACCCCCTCCCGCAGGCGCACAAACCTGCGGGGGTCCTTAACTGTCGCGCAGCAGACGCGCCGCCGAGGAGGTCAGGGATCGTCGCTGTACGCTGTACCAGACCTGCGTCAGCCGCCAGACCCACACATCGACCGGCAAAACATCGAGCCAGAGCGCTGCACACGCCAGCATCGCCTGAGCCGCGAGCAGCGCCAGTCCAACACCCTGCACCGTTGCCAGCCCATGCTCCAGCGCGTCTGCCGCCAGCCACACGCACGCCACCGTCGTCACGCTGACGCTCAGCGGAAAGATCGCGCTCAACACCTGAGCAGGCGGCAACCCGGCGGCAAACCAGGGGGGCCAGATCAAAGGACCGCCATCGCGCGTATGAGCGGACGCGTGCGCCGTCAGGCGCATGCTCAGATGCCCCCACCAGCACAGAACGAACGTCCACACCCCCCACTGATTGGCGCCATTCCACGTAAGCGCAACAACACCCACAGCAGGCACGATCCACATCATCTCCTGCCACAACGGGCTTCGCCGCGCGAAACCCAGACGACGCGCGCGGAACCCGGAAGATGTGCGCCCCCCGATCTCCATCCACACCCAGACAACAGTTGCACACAGGTGAGCGACATACACACCGCGCAACGACAGATCATCGCGGGTCAGCGCCAGCCCGACGAGCGCACCGACAACCCCGACCGTCGCCAGACCGAACACCCACGAAAACGCGCCGGACGACAGGCGATCGGCGATTGCGGGCAGCGTTACTGCGACGCCCAGCGCCAGAACGGCATAGATTGGCAGCGTAAGGCATGCTGGCATACGTATCGTCTCCGCCGACTGGGATCAAGCGACCGCCGGCTGGCTGGACCGACGACGCGGCAGATAATGACGCACCTGCGCAGCGATAATATCCGCCGTCATGCGCACCTGCGCCAGCCACGGCGCCGGCGTCATCTGCTTGTGCATGTAGGACTCGAACGTCAGGCGTTGCACGTCCAGGTTGCGGCACATATCGGTGAAGACTTCCATCTGCCGTGCATTGCCGTATCCCCATTTCTGCAGCCAGACGAGGAAGCGATACATCGTGCCGTAGGTTTTCCACCACTGACGTTCATAGCGACGCAACGCAGCAAGCGACGCATCGGGCAGGCTGGCGATCAGCGTTTCTGCCGCCATCTTGCCGCTCTTCATCGCCCAATAGATGCCTTCACCTGATGTATGCACCACCAGACCAGCCGCATCACCGATCAGCATTGCGCGCTCGAACGCCATATGCGCACGCGGTTCCATCGGCAGTGCGTGCGCCTCTTCAAGAATCACCTCACCACCTTCGAGATCACGGGAAATCCGACGCTTCAGATTGGCGAGCAATTCACGGGCGCGTTTGCTGTGCGCCGGTCCGGTTCCGATGCCGACGGCGACGTGATCGCTCTTGGGGAACGCCCAGGCATACAGATCGGGGCTGACCTCAGGACCCAGATAGAGATCGGCGGTATCCTCCCAGCGCGCCATTTTGCCGGCAGGCAGACGAATACGCTGCTGGATGGCGACGCAACGCGGCAGATTGGGCAACCCCAGCAGTTTCGCAGTCGTCGAGTACGCCCCATCGGCGCCGATCACCGTCACAGCGCGCAACTGCTGACGCACGCCGCCAAACCGCTCGCGGTAGGTCGCAGTCACACCGTTCTTATCAAACGTCAGATCAACCAGCTGGCCCTCGATCAGGGTTGCGCCACGCTGCACGGCGCGCTGACGAATGTACCGATCGAACTCCTCGCGGCAGCACATGGCGATATAATCCTGATCGGTGTGATGGACGCCGGCGACCTCGATTTCGACGACCCGCTCGCTCGGCGAATGCACCAGCGCGTGATGCACCTTGCGCGAAATCAGGGTTTCCGGCAAATCGAACTCGGTAAACGCCACCGGCGGCACCGCACCGCCGCATGGTTTGACATACGACGTATCACGTTCGAGCATCACCACCGGCACACCCGCGCGCGCCAGCGTATCGGCAGCTGTCGCACCGCCGACCGATGCGCCCACCACGAGAACCGGGTCCATACACCGCTCCTTCTAGCCTGGAGATCAGGGGTCAGACTGGCTGCGTTCCACGTTCCCACGTTCCCACGTTCCCACATTCCACTGCCCGCATCACCCTCGCACCCCAATCGCTGCCGCCATCATGCCCCACACGAACATAGCGATGCCGCTGGCATTGTAGAAAATGGCGCGTTTGCGCGGATCGGCAATCGAAAAGAACTTCCACTGGGTTGGAATCTGCATAAGCACCAGCGCACCGATAATCCCGGCAATGATCCAGTTCCTGACGTGAAGAAAATACATCACCACCAGAATCTGCGCGACATTGATCGTCACGAACGCCGTCCATGCTGCAGCAATCTCGCCATACAGCACCGGGATCGAACGAATGCCGCTGACCCGATCGCCCTCGATGCTCTTAAAATCGTTGATCGTCATGATGCCGTGCGCACCGAGCGAGAAGAGCGCCGCCATCAGCACACTCCCGACGGTCAACGGAGCGAACGCCAGGTGACCGGCGATCCAGGGCAGTCCTTCATAGGAAACCGCAACAATCGTGTTGCCAGCCCAGCCGTTCCGCTTGGCGCGGATCGGACCCGCGCTATAGATCACCGCCAGCACCATGCCTATTGCCGTCATCAGGGCGACGTACTGCCCGAGGAACATTGCAATGCTCAGACCGAGCACAACCAGCACGCCAACGGTAACGAACACCTGCCGCGCCGATACCAGACCAGACGGAATAAGGCGCTGCGGCTCATTGATTGCATCCACATCGCGGTCGCAGTAATCATTCACCACCTGCGACATCCCGCAGAGGATCGGACCGGCGAGCAGCACGCCAAGCGCAATACGCCCCACATCAGTCAATGTCCACTGACTGGCGCCACTGGCGACGGCGCCGCACAAGAAAGCCCACGACGGCGCAAACCATGTCACCGGTTTCATCAGTTCAATGGAGCGCCGCACCATCACTGTCGGGCTGGTCGTCAACCGGGATGATGTGGTCGGAGCAGTTGATTCCGGCATTGGCACACTCTCCTGCGAGTATGGAAGAAGATCGCTGCGACGGATATGATACCACGACCCCTCTAAGAACAAGCGTGCTGTGTGATGCGCTTTTGCGGGTACACATCACACAGCACGCATCACCCACCCTTCAGCGCCGCATTACGGCGTGCTCGACAGCATCGTAGGCACCTGCCCTGGCTTTGCAGCCCCTGGCGGAATATTGGCGCCCTGGTGGCAGAGCCAGCACGACGGGCTCTTGCCGGCCATGATGCCATCGGCGATCCGACCGCCCGGCGCGACATACGTCTCCTGAATATGCTTCGTCATCTGGAGCATGATGAGTGCATGGTTCTTCTGCTCAATCTCATAGCTGGGGAAGTAGCGCGCGTTATGGCAGAAGGTGCATCCCTGCCCCATACTGACGTTCATGTGGTACATCGCAAACTGATTCTGCTCCACCTCTGCGTTCGACACATCCTTCCGACCGGTGACCACCAGCCCGCCGGGGTAGTCCAGATCGAGCGGCAGCCGCCAGTCGTTCGGCAGGGTGTTCATGATCTCGATCGGATACGGCTCCAGCCCTGCCGCCTTCCCGTTATGGCAGGTTGCGCACGTGATCTGATAGCCGCCCACCGAAGCCGGCAGTTTTGCCGTGAAGTTCTGATTCAGGTCGGCCGACATCAGCATCATTTTGCGCGCCGTCACCTTCTTTGCCGCATTCGGATAGCCATCCTCCTGGGCAAAGTTCGCGATGTTGTGACAGTAGCTGCAATCGACTTTCAAACCGCCAGAGACCTGCGCCACCATGTACGCCGAAATCTGGGCAGTGGTCATCCCCTGGAGAACCTGCACCGCCTGCGGTTGCGGGTTCGCCTGAATGTATGCATTCATTGCCGCGAGCGATTCGGCGCTGAGATAGTCGCTTGTCGGCTCCTGCGTGTAATTGACGTAAATCGGATTCTGGAGCGGCGGCGCAGGCGCCGGGGTTACCGTGTAAAAGATCCACCAGAAAATCGCGATACTCGCCACGGCCATAACGACCGAGATGATTCCGGCCACGATGTAGAACCTGCCGCGGACGGTATTCGTGATTTCCGGAAAGAGCGTTGGAGGCTGCTGGATCATCGCTTCTATTCCTCTCTAGCAGTGCCGCGGACGAGGCATAAAGCCGGGCCGCTGCGCGGGCGGGCGAATGGAGCGCATCCGCCCGCCACACACGCGCTTACCGGAAGACAAACTGCGCCCAGTCAGGGTTCGGCCAGGGCGCTACAATCTTGGCCGTCTCACCCCACGCATACCAGTCGGGCACGAGTGTACCGCTCAAGAACAGGCCGATCGCGCCGGTAATCGCGGTGAACGCTGCGAACCACCATGCCCAGATGTGAATGTTGTACGAGTTGGCATTCCAGCCCATCACCCAGCGCCAGAAGAGTTGCGCGCGCTGCGTGCCGGGACCTTCCGCCATCATCTCGGTGAACTCCATCTCCGACTTCCACTTCGAGGTGGCGACGATCGTCGCTCCGTGCATCGCCAGCAACAGCGTCGATCCGAGCAGGAAGAAGATCGAGAGCATATGGAACGGGTTGTAGTAGAAGTTGCCCCAATGGATGCTCACATAGTTCGTCCAGTCAAGGATCGCGCGGAAGCCGTGACCCGGCGCGGCGCTCCAGTTGCCAAGCACCAGCGGATGGAACAGGTAGATGACAAAGTAGAGCGACAGCGCTGAAGCGAAACCCCACGCCAGCTGCGTGCCGACGCCGGTCGCCTTTGCGCGCGTGTAGAGGCGCGCCCACCAGGTCAGCACCGAAATGTGCAGGAAGAAGGTCGCTGCCAGCCAGGCGCCACCCTGCTCCCACGGCACGTCCCAGCGCAAACCGTACTCGGTCGGCGGCGGATAGGTTGCCAGGTTCCAGAACTCACGCAGATAGATGATCGGGTTCCATCCAACCTGACGACCATAATCCACCAGAATAATGAACGCGCTGGCAAAGAAGGTAATAAACGAAATGACGCCCCACAACCCGACGTAGATCGGGCCCACCTGTCCTTCGCCGAGCAGACGCTGCATCCAGCCGACGTGCCCCGGCGGTTTGGCAATCGTTCCTTCCAGACCGTCGCGATACTCTTCGTCGTGCAGGTCGATCGGACCCGGCGTCTCACGACCGCGCCCCAACACCAGACCAACGCCCATCAGCGCCAATCCTGCCGCCAGCGCTCCCTGACCAATGCCATTCCAGATCGGCATCTTGTCCCAGAAGCCCCAGAAAGCATTCCAGTCTTTCACGAACGTTCCAGACAGGAAAATGCAGAGATTCGAGAAGAGCACCGAAGCTGCGCCCGTCCAGAACGCGACGCGATGGATACCGATCTCGCCGATGCTGTAGCCAAGGATGTTGCGCCAGAAGACGTGGATGTTCTGCTCCGAGATATTGCGCTTCGCCTCGCTCAACACCGCCGAACCGTGCATATGCAGGAACAGCGTCGAAGCAAAGAGCAACGTAATCCCGATCGCATGGAACGGATTGTAGAAGAAATTAAAGTACTGATAGCCAATATTCGAGACCCAGTCAAGGTGATGGGTGATGCCGAGCGGGAAGCCATGCCCCCAGGCGCCCATCGCAATCGGTCGCAGGAACTGGAGCGTGATCCACGATGAGACGACTGCACCGAAGGCAATCGGCACTTCCATGCCCATATCGAGCTTCAGGCTGATATCAACCTGACGCAACATCCAGCCGACGAACGCGATGGTTGCCGCAATCACCGTCAGGAACCAGAAGAAGCCCGGTTGCGCCGGATCGACGTTCAACCCCTGCGACACCGGCGGCGGCTCGATGCGCATCGCCAGGATATTGAGCGTTCCCTCATTGACCACACCCTCGTAGAGGTAGAACGCCACCCCAAGAATGATACCGATGATTGAAATTGCGCCAAACAACCCCACATAAAAGCGGCCAATCCAGAAGTCGAACGGATCGACCCCGAAGAAGCGCGCCGCGAGGGTCTTGCCGGGCCGCTTGTAAAACTCCTCGATGATCGAGAATGGGATAACCTCTGCGGATGCTGCCTGCGAGCCTGTGGAGGAAATCGCCTCAGCGGGGAGAGTCTCTCCACTCGGCAGCGGCAGCGCGCGTGGCACAGCGGACATCGTGTGCTCTCGCTTTCTAGCGTATGGATTGGCTTACGCGAAGATTGTACGTCTCCACAGGCAAAGCCAGCACCTGGATCTACGTACAGCGTAAAGACAGGACAGGGGCTGATGCGCTGCCACGTGTCAGCCCGCTGTCCTCTTCCTTTACGAGCGCCAGGCAGAATAACGACGTCGTTCAGGCCCTGAGCCAGTTGAACGCACCTGAGCTGAGCACCACGAAGTGGATGAGCAGCGCCATCACGAGACCCAGCAGGGTGGAGACTACCACCGATGTCCGAAACTCAAATGGTCGATCTTTCATAAGAGCGCCTCCAAAATCTTACCTGATCCAGGGCGTCCATGCCCAGCACAGTACGTGAGCAATTACCGCGATAATCATCCCGCCATAGATCGTCTTCACGACGATGTCGTGCACCAACCACTCCGCATTGTTGAACAGCGGCTTCCACTGATCGGGCACCAGGTCGTTCTGTGGCTTGTCGGTCATGTGGGTCACCCCCTTTCCTGTCTGCCTGACTGATCCTTTGCAGCAACGCGCTGCGTCATGGATTTCCGCCCGCGAGTGACTCGTTGGACCTTCGTCTGTTGAGCATGTCGCTGCCCGGTAGTGTCAAGAGTATCTGCGGGTTTCACCGGGATTATACCGCTGAGAAAGCGAGCGCGTCAATCAAAACGCCTCACACATATACTATGCAAGGCTTATGCAGATCGTGTGCAGAAGCCAGAGTTGTGAAGTTATAACTCTACGTCAGAGTATGCACTACGGCGTTTGACATTCCCTCTGCGTATACTATAATAAAGCCCTACAGTCCTAGCCAAAAGGAGGGGAAGAAGCGAGGAACCTTGCTTCACCCTGCTGTCGCAACTGCCACGCTGCAGGGTGAGTACCAGGCGCTGACCGTGTGCGTGGTATTGCTCCCCGGCTCCGTTGCTCTGCAAACGCCGCGGCGCGCATGCCGACGCTTGACCGTTCTAGAGATGGAGAAACCCCATGTTGGAGCAGGTCCATCGCCTGCTGGCGCTGTCCGACGTTCCACGATACAACATTAAGGCGGTCGTCCAGCAGACCCAGGTCAATGTTTCGACGCTACGCGCATGGGAGCAGCGCTATGGCGTTCCGCGCCCGACTCGCTCCGATCACGGTCATCGGCTCTACTCGCAGCGCGACATCGAAATTATCAAGTGGCTCAAGCAGTGTACCGAGGAAGGACTGGCGATCAGTCAGGCGGTCGCACTGCTGCGCGACATCAGCGATACCGGCGACCTCACGCCCCGCACGCCGCACCCTTCTCCGCCCACGCTCGCCGATGCCGGCTGGCCCGACCTGCGCACCCAGCTGACCGAGGCGTTGCTCAGCGCCAATTTGCGCCAGGCGCACCTGCTGGTCAATACAGCGGTTGCGCTCTTCCCGATCGAGACGCTGGTGCTCGATCTCTTTCAGCCGATGCTGATCGATATTGGCGAACGCTGGGCGCAGGGCGATGTGTGTGTGGCGGAAGAGCGCGTGGTGACCAACTTTGTGCGCCAGCGCCTCCTGGGACTGCTGCAGATCCACGCGCCGTTCGCCACCGGTCCGCGCCTGATCGCCGGGTGCGCGCCGGAGGAACAGCACGAGATCGGGTTGATTATGTTCTCGCTGCTGATGGAACAGCGCGGCTGGGAACTTCTCTATCTGGGGCAGACGGTCTCGGCGGAAGGGCTGGATGGCTTCCTGGTGCGGATGGCGCCGGCGCTCATCTGTATGTCGGTCTCGATGGCGGAGCACGTGCCCGGGCTGCTGGAAATCGCCCGGATCGCCGAAAACCGTCGCCGCCATCGGTTGATGCTTGCGTATAGCGGTCAGGTGTTCGATCGCCATCCTGAACTTCGTGGGCGCATTCCTGGCATCTTTCTGGGCAACGACCTGCGCGAGGCGGTGATTCGGGCTGATGATCTCGGTGAGGAGATCGATCCGGAACGCTGGGCGCGACAGGCGCACTTCTTTCGCCATTAATGGCGATGGCGGGTCGAACGACAGGTTGTTCGGGAAGGGAAGCCGGGCCGTTGCGCTGCGACGGCTCGACGCTGCAACGGCGCCAGCATCCTGGCGCTAGAAGGTGTGGTTATGCGCTCATTGACGACATGGCTGTCCAGTCGCGGGCCAGAAGTCGCCCAGGCGCTCGATCAACACCGCGAGGCGATCTGTACGGCAGTCACCAATCGCCTTCGATCAACGTTTTCAGGATTGCTGAGCGACGTCGAGTCTCGATCTGGCGGTCAGTATCAGCAGATGACGTTCAGTCGCACGCCGCAACGCCTTCACCGGCTGCTGCTCGTTGCGCTTGCGCTGCAGGCGCCGTCGGTGCTGCAACGCGAAATTGAGTGGAGCGTGCGACTCCTCCTGCGCCACGGCGTCACGCAGCATCACATTCAGTCGATGGTGCGCTGGTACTTCGAGGCGGCGCAACGTGAAGCGGCGCTCGACGAGCAGGATCGCGACTATCTCGCGGCGCTCGAAGAGACGATCCTGGCGACGGTCTACGCCATCGAAGATGAGACGTCATAGCGCCGTGTTGAGTCAACCTGCACTGCCATCATTGCGCCGGGCGCGAACGCCGAGTCGATCTTCTGGTGAACGAGGTGAGTGCTGTGCTGCGCGTATGACGCTGGACACCCACCTTCGCGCATCGCATTTCACTGCTGCATGTGCGCCTGTTGCGCCTGAGCCTCTTCGATAAACGCGCGCTCCAGCGCCCGCCATTCGGGTGGGGTTTCATCCATCGGCTCGGTGGGGGTCTCCACCAGAGCGACGCGCACGGCGACGTCGAGTTCGCTTGTCGCCTGACCTTTGTAGACGCCGCGCGACGGCGGAACGTCGGCGTAGTCGCGCCCGATGGCGACCCGAATGTGGCGCGACCCGGCGATCAGGTTGTTCGTTGGATCGAACCCTACCCACCCCACTCCCGGCAGTAACGCTTCCACCCATGCATGGGTCGCGTCGGCTTCCGAGCGATCATGGTCTTCAGCGCGGTGGAAGAGATAGCCGCTGACATAGCGACAGGGGATGCCAAGCGTGCGCGTCAGCGCAATCATGATGTGAGCGAAATCCTGGCAGACGCCACGCCGATCGCGCAGTGCGTCATTGATCGGCGAATGGACATGGGTACTCCCAGGGGCATACTCGAAGGCATCGTAGATTCGCGTGTTGAGCCAGCAGAGGGTTGTCAACGGATCGCTGCCGCGTTGCAATCCGATCTCCTCGGCAAAGGCGTGCAACAGATCGCTCGGATGCGCAAAGCGACTGGGCTGAAGCAGGTCCCACTGCTCGCCGCTGGCGACGAGTGCATCGAGTGTATGCCAGGCATCGCCATCGAGCGTGGCGATCGGCGGCGGTTCGACAACTTCGACAAGCGCTTCGGATGTCACAGTGAGCAATTTATGGCGTCCGGGCACGGTAAAATGATGCACCGCGTTCCCCAGGATGTCGCGATAATTGAAAATGGTCGTCCGCGGAATGGTGGTCATCTGAAAGCTGTGAAGACGTTGATGCCCGTCGCTGCGCGGTTGTGTGCGCACCTCCATGACGCTTTCACTCACCGGTGCGCTGTAGCGAAAACGGGTCAGATGTCGGATGTGGTAGAGCATGTTGATTACGTGATTGCGTGATTACGTGATTGTTGAAATGAATATCCTGGTTCGTGGCTTTTGATTTTTGATCGCTGATTGCGTGATTACGTGATTGCGTGATTATGTGATTATTGACCTGACTATTTTGGTTCTTGGTTCTTGATTTTTTGTTGCTTATTTTATGGTTTTTTAAATTCCAAATTTTTACTTTTTGGCAACCAACTTTTATCGATTTTGGCGGGTTGTTTCTGGCTTTTGGTTACTCATTCATCGATTTTTGGTTCGTGGTTCTTGATTGTTGATTTCCTGACGTATTGATTTTTAGTTCTCAGTGATCGGTCTCCGGCGGCGGGTTCTCGCTACAGCGCCTCATCAGCAGAGTAGCTGATGCAGGCCTGATAGAGTGCATCGTGCACCTGTGCGCACATTCGGCGAATGGTCATCAGATACGTTCGCATGTCCATCATGATCTCGTCCACCTGACCGTAATCGAGCGCGGCGCGCAGACGACCGGCAAGACGTTCGACGCGCACAGTGGCGCGCGGGACGCTGGACCGGCTGATCGCCTGGGCCGCTTCCTGGATCATATCGGCGGCAAAACGGATAGAACGAGGAAATTCGGCGTTCAACAGCAGAAACTCGGCGACATCCTCCGGATGGACGCTGGCCGTGTACACTTTACAGTACGCCTCGAACGCAGTACAACTCTTCAGCAGACCGACCCACTCGAAATAATCGAGCGCCGTCGCGTCCTGCGAGTCGAGCGTGCAGAAATGCACATCGATCAGCGCTGCTGTCGCCATTGCGCGCTCGAGATAGCGCCCGATCTGAATGAACCACCATCCTTCATCGTGGCTCAGGGTTGCGTCCGTGATGCCCTGAAACAGGTGGACGCCCTCCTTGACGGCGCGGAAGAAGAGGTGCGGTTCACCAGACCACATCTCTTCCATCGAAGTGGTGCGCAACTGCAGGTAGAGCCGGTTGACCTGCTCCCACATTTCGGAACTGATCCGCTCACGCACCTGCCGCGCATTTTCGCGCGCTGCGGTGATACATGAAGCGATCGAGTCGCTATTGCTCAGGTCGAAGGTAAACGTCTGAGTGATGACGTAGGGCGAGACATCACTGGCAGCCAGGGGGCTGTGCAGCGCCGTAAGGAGGCGGCGCCAGCGCCGCCCGGCGGCGGCAGGCGTCAGATCGAGCGCGCTATGCAGGTGAACGTCGAGCAGGCGCGCCGTATGCTCGGCGCGTTCCAGATACCGCGCCATCCAGAAAAGACTGTCGGCGACGCGGCTGAGCATTGGCGTTTTAGTCATTGAGCACCCAGGTATCCTTGCTTCCGCCGCCCTGCGACGAATTGACCACCAGGGAACCGCGCCGGAGCGCCACGCGCGTCAGACCGCCGGGCACGATGACAATCGTTTCGCCATACAGAATGTACGGGCGCAGATCGACATGGCGCGGTTCAACCCTTCCATCGACAAAACAGGCAGCACGGGAGATCATCACGGTTGGCTGCGCAATATAGTTGCGCGGCTCGGCAAGAATGCGCCGGCGAAACTCCTCGCGCTGCTCGCGGGTGCTGTGCGGACCGATCAGCATGCCATACCCGCCAGACTCGCCGACCGCCTTGACAACCAGTTTGTTCAGGTTGTCGAGCACATACCGGCGGTCGGTTTCGTTGAACGCCAGATAGGTTTCGACATTCGGCAGGATGGGATCTTCGCCCAGATAATAGCGAATAATGCGTGGCACAAAGGCATAGATGGCCTTGTCATCGGCAACGCCGGTGCCAATGGCATTCGCCAGCCCGACATTCCCCGCCCGATAGGCGTTGAACAGGCCTGCCACCCCAAGCGCCGAGTCGGGGCGAAATGCAAGCGGATCGACAAAATCGTCATCGATCCGACGGTAGATCACATCGACGCGCTGCAGACCGGCTGTCGTGCGCATATACACCTTGTTATCGTGGACGAGCAGATCGCGTCCTTCAACCAGTTGCACCCCCATCTGACGCGCCAGGAAGGTATGCTCGAAATATGCCGAGTTGTAGACGCCCGGCGTGAGCAGCACAATCGTCGGATCCGGACGTTGCAGCGGATCGAGCGCGCGCAGCGTTTCCAGCAGCTCCTGACCGTAATGGTCGGTTGGGCGAACGTTGTAGCGGTCGAACAGTGTCGGGAAGGTGCGTTTCATCACCTGACGATTCACGAGCATGTACGAGACGCCGCTCGGCACGCGCAGGTTGTCTTCCAGCACCAGAAATCGCCCATCGGCATCGCGCACAAGATCGGTGCCAACCACAGCGATGTACACATCGCGCGGCACGCGGACCCCGCGCATCTCGCGGCGATAGTGACGGCAACTGTAGACCAGTTCGCGCGGGACGACGCCGTCAGCAAGGATGCGCCCTTCGTGGTAGACATCGCGCAGGAACATGTTGAGCGCCACGATGCGCTGTGTCAGACCACGCTCGATAACTGACCATTCCGCTGCCGGGATGATCCGCGGAATCAGATCATAAGGAAAGATTTTCTCCGTGCCGTCCCCGTGACCATAGACTGCAAAAGTAATGCCCTGATTCAGAAAGGTCGCATCGGCAGCGCGCTGACGCCGGTGCAACTCTTCAGGCGACAGGCTCGTCAGTCGCTCGTGCAGCGGCAGGTAGTGCGGACGCGGCTGCCGGTCGGCGGTAAACATTTCGTCGTAGGCGATGTCGATGTCGTAGGAGGTGAACATAGAACCGAGAACCAGGCACGGTTTGTACGATTAATACAAACAATGCCCCGGAGATGGCTGCACGGGGCATCGCTGCCGATGGATATATATCGGACGTGTAATATGCATATAGTACTCCTTTGTGCATACTTCGTCAAGCGACTCAATCGCGTGTTATTCCACAGTGCAGGGAGCGTGCTATACTGATAGGAGCACAGAATGCAGCACGCCGCTTTCCGGCGACGCGCCCAAACCGAACCACCCGGTCTGAAAGGCGTAGCAGAGTGACATGAACACGACGCTTGGACTGGCGGACGCATATCAGCGCTTGCTGGGCGAACTGAGTCGTCGTCTGGGAGCCGCCCGCGCAGAACTGCTCCTGCGCATCGATCCACGGCTTCCGGCGCAGGTGGTTGCACACTGCGACAATGCAGGCGATCTGTCTGGCGCCGTCCAGACTCTGGAGATACCCATCAGTGAAGGCGCTATTGAGGTCGGACGCCTGTGCATGATGTTTGCACCCGAGACGCGGCTGCCCGAACCGTCCGAACTGAGCATGGCGCAGGCGCTGGTGGAACTGGCGGCGCTGCTGGTCGAGGATCGCCACCAGCATACGTGGGGACCGCAACTGCAGGCCGGGCGACGCATGCTGGCAGTGACAGAAGAAGAACTCCAGCGCATCATCCTCGACATCCATGACGGTCCGGTGCAGAAGTTATTCGCTGTCTCGTCCCACCTGGCGCTCGTTCAGGCGCGCCTGGACGAACATGGCGACACAGACCTGCGCCGCCACATCGCACCACTGATCGAACGCATGAACGGATTAATGGAGAGCGCGCTCCAGGAGATCCGCGCCACATTGAGCGGCTTCCGGCTCGCAGAGTTCGAGATGCGCTCCCTGCCTTCCGTACTGCACGGGCTCGCCATGCAGCACGAGGCGCTGACCGGCAATCAGGTGGCGCTGACTATCGAAGGCGCACTGCCGCCGGTCGAACTGCCGGCGAAGATCGCCCTCTACCGTGTGTTGCAGGAGGCGCTCTCGAACAGTTACCGGCATGCCGGGGTAGACCGGCACGAGGTGCTTGTCCGGGCGCAGGAAGGCTGGATCGAACTTATCGTCATCGATGAAGGACGAGGGTTCGAGCCGCCGCCGCTCGAGGGACCTGGCGCAACCGAGCGTCAGGAACATATCGGGCTGCGCGGCATGCGCGAACGTGTTCACCTGGTCGGCGGGCAACTTCAGGTGTTGAGCCGACCGGGGCACGGGACGCGCGTCGTTGTGAGAGTGCCGGCGAAGGAGGCGGTATGACCGATCTTAATCGTTCTATTCGAGTCGTCCTCGCCGATGACCACGAACTGGTGCTCGAAGGATTGCGCGGACTGCTCGAACGAGAAAGCGATATGACCGTTGTGGCGACAGCGACAGACGGCGAGTCGTTGCTGGCGATCATCGAGCGCGAACGACCAGATGTGGTGGTCATGGACCTGGCGATGCCAACCCGCGATGGTCTGTCGTGCCTGCGCGAAATTCGGCGGCGCGGCATGCCGGTCAAGGTGGTCATTCTGACGGCATTCGGCGACGGGGGTGCGTTACAGTCGGCATGGGAAATGCAGGCGGATGGGTTTGCCCTGAAGACCGACCCTCCGCGTCAGACGATTGCAACGATCCGAAATGTGGCGCATGGTCAGATCGTGTTCCCGCGCGTGGTGCGGCAGTCGGCTGATGCAATGCCGGCGCATGGGCATAATCTCCTGTCGCGGCTGACACAGCGCGAACGTGATGTATTGCGCTTGCTGGCGGAAGGCATGCCGAACGCGCAGATTGCTGAACGCCTGGTGGTTCAGGAAAGCACGGTAAAATATCATTTGCAGAACATCTTCCAAAAACTGGGGGTCGCCAACCGCACCGAAGCGGCGCAGGTCTACTACCGCGAGGGCGGGGAACGTTCGATGTTGAATGCCGAACGTTGATGCAGACAGGAGCGGCGACGGTCATCGCGCTGGATGATGAGATATGAATGCAATTGCAACGATCACCTGGCTGACATTTCACGAGGCGCGACGGCGGCGCATGGCGCTGGCGGCGATGGTCATCGGCGCGCTATTCGTGACGCTGTTCGGCATCGGGGTCTGGCTGATTGCGCGTGAAATGGAACGCAGCGCACCGCTGGCGATCCAGAATCAGGCGTACAGTTTTCTGCTGATCGCGGGATTGTACGTCGTTCATTTTCTGACAGTCATGCTGGCGATTTTCGCCTCGGTCGATACGGTCGCCGGGGAAATTTCGACGCATACTATTCAGGCGCTGGTGACGCGCCCGATCCGTCGCTGGCATATACTGCTCGGTAAATGGCTTGGCTTTGCGCTGATGCTGACCGTCTATCTGGGGTTGCTGAGCCTTGGTGTTGTTGCCGCCATGGGGCTGATCGTCGGGTACTGGCCCCCCAATGTCGCTGCCGGGCTGCCATTGCTGGCGCTCGAAGCATTGACGCTCCTTTCGCTCTCGCTGCTCGGCGGAACCCGTCTCTCAACACTGACGAATGGCGTGGCGATCTTTATGCTCTACGGGCTGGCGTTCATCGGCTCATGGGTCGAGCAGATCGGCGCACTGCTGCAATCGAGCGACGCGGTGCGTATCGGCATTGTGACAAGCCTGCTCCTGCCGGTTGAGGCATTGTGGCGGCGCGTCGCCTATCTGATGCAGCCGCCGCTCGCTAACAGCCTCCCCGGTCCGTTCTCGACATCCTCTGTACCGAGCGAGGCGATGGTCATCTACGCCATGGCCTATGCCGCCATCGCACTGTTGCTGGCAATGCGCTCCTTCGGACGACGAGATTTGTGAACGGGCGCCATTACGCCTCGTGATCGCGATGATGCGGTCTCCTCTGCATAGATCTCTGCTGTTGCGCCTGTCTCAATTGCCTGGTGCAGGCGGCGCTGCAACATAGCGCGCAGCAAAGCATTGTGTCACAATCAGGCGGATCGCCCAACCGCAACGCCCCTGTCCATGCCGCGTATAATAAGCGTTCGAGACCTGCTGCTCACCTGGAGAAATTGCCTGTGACCATCGTTGTCTTTGGCAGCATCAACATGGACCTGGTGGTGCGCACGCCGCGTCTGCCGACGCCTGGCGAGACGCTCACCGGTCATACATTCTTCACGGCGCCAGGAGGCAAAGGCGCGAACCAGGCGGTCGCCTGTGCACGGCTCGGCGCCCCAACCCGGATGGTTGGACGTGTCGGCGATGACCTGTTTGGCGAACAATTGCGCATCAGTTTGCGCTCTGCCGGGGTGCGGGACGATGATGTTCTGACAACGCCGGGTCCGTCGGGGGTGGCGCTGATCGCCGTCGATGACGCGGCAGAAAACACGATTGTGATCGTTCCAGGCGCCAATGGCGCGGTGGGCGTCGAAGACATTCCACGGCTGGAGCGGGCGCTCGATGGCGCACACATACTGCTGCTGCAACTCGAAACGCCGCTGGCAACGGTTGTGGCGGCAGCACGCGCCGCGCGCGCGCGCGGTGTGACGGTCATTCTCGATCCGGCGCCGGCGCTCCCGCTGCCTGATGAACTGTATACGCTGGCGGATATTCTGACGCCGAACGAAAGCGAAGCGGCAACCCTGACCGGCATGCCCATCCACAACGAGCAGAGTGCCGCAGCGGCGGCACGAACGTTGACCGCGCGCGGCGTTCAAACGGTCGTTATCAAACTCGGCGCGCGCGGCGCACTCACGAGCGATGCACATGGCGAACGACTCTGGGCGCCCTTCACCGTCACGCCGGTCGATACCGTCGCTGCGGGAGACGCCTTCAACGGCGGGCTGGCAGTGGCGCTGAGCGAAGGGCGATCCTTCGAGGAGGCCATGCAATGGGGACTGGCAGCCGGCGCCCTCTCGGTGACTAAACCTGGCGCGCAGCCTTCGATGCCGGATCGGCAGGAGCTGCTGGCATTGTTGGAGGCGCCCCCCCAGCCCTCTCAGGTGTAGGGTTTTGGGGTCGTGAGCGCCCAGGTGTAAAGGTTTATTGAAGGCGAGGCATCCGTCTGGTACGATGCGGGTTACC
>FWPU01002034.1_pt1 | contig 57974 bp, 53 predicted proteins | sample 2228361 | NCBI WGS metagenome assembly FWPU01 (sample SAMEA103939777, study PRJEB20133) | metagenome | reverse complement strand
AGCGGATATAAATCCGCTCATACTGAGTCTGTCGAAGTATGAATTTAGAAGATAAGGAGTTCGTCCTTCGACAGTGCTCAGGACGAACGGGATTATTGACAAGCTCACCACTCAGAACGAAGGGGGTATTATTGACTAAGTCATGGTATTCGGAATGACATCCCTTATCATATCGCTTTGCAGAGTATATTGCTTTATTTTGCCACTATGAGAGCTTGAGAATTTAGAGAAGGTGTAAATCATACTGACACTGTCTGAGATTTCAATCTACAACTATTGCAGTTAATTGCCCAAGGGTTTAGCTTGACTGATTTCTGGCCTGTGTAATACTCAAGCTAGGTTTATTTATGTTCTTACAATTTGGGAGTAGGTTATGGCTACGCGCTCATTAAGTCCAATCATAACCATCTAAAGGAGGATGAAAAATGCTGAAAGAATTCAAAGAATTTGCGATGCGCGGAAACGTAGTGGACATGGCCGTCGGGATTATAATCGGCGCCGCATTCGGAGCAATAGTTAAATCCCTAGTCGACGACGTAATCATGCCGCCTATCGGACTGGCATTGGGCAACGTCGATTTCTCCAACCTGTTTTTAGTCCTGAAAGAGGGTGCAACTCCTGGACCTTACGCCTCGCTAGCCGAAGCTAAAAATGCGGGCGCGGTGGCAATAAGCTACGGAGTTTTCATAAACACCATAATTAACTTCATCATCGTAGCATTTGCGCTCTTCATCGTCATACGCGCTATGAACAGACTGAAGAAGCAGGAAGAAGCAGCTCCGGCCCCTCCCCCAGAGCCGTCAAACGAAGAGAAATTGTTGGCGGAGATCCGAGATATTTTGAAGCAGAGGTAGAAACCGTCCGGTCGTTTTAAACAGATTGTCCTAGAAGTACTCGTGGTAATACAGTAATCACGTTCACCAGAATTATTTCCATTTATAGGGGCGAATCTCGTATTCGCTCCTCAACGGGCGATCACGAGGATCGCCCCTAAGGAACCGCCACGAATACGGCAGTCTAATTCATAAAAAGAGCAAGGTGATTAACCACTTTGACACAATCTCTCACTGCACCATCGGCTCTTCGCTGACTGGGGTGATTACACAGGTGCAGCGCATAAAGCCGGGGTCGAGGAATTTGTGAACTGCTTGAAGGCTCTCGGCTTCGACCACATAGTAAATCATGTGCTGTGAAAAAGCCCCATACATCGCTTTTAATTTAACCCCCTCGGCGCTGGCGTTGTAAAGAGTCTTTGAGCCTCCCGACTGCTTCGGGCAAAGCTCAGGTGTATGCGTCTGGGTTATAAGGAATAGCATATTCATTACCTCCTTTTGTGATTGCTCTGAGCTTACTATATTTTCGGGGGGAATTAAATGAATGATGTATCTTACCTCCGCATTCTCGACTGCGTCATAACTCCTCTTACAACCGCTTCGCTTTCCGTCTTTGAATAACAGACAAGAATGTCAGTTCTACCGATACTCGATGGGTCAGACATTCCGGTCTGACACCGATACGTCATCCGGGTGGTCGACATTCCTATCCGATTCTAATGCGGTTATCCGCAGGATCAGAAATCCCCGTTTTGACGCTGGATGTGGGACAAGCTTTACCTGCAATTAGATTAAATCCCTAACCCCTGAATATCAGGTAGTAGACAAGACCGATAAATGCGCTGCCAGTAAGGGTGGGAATCATGTTCAGCTTGTAGCGGAGCATGGCCACAAATGCCCCGACGGCAATCAAGATAGAAACTACGTCTAAGCTAGGCCATACCGGAACTTGGAGGCGCATTCCCAGTATGTGTATCTCGTTTACCACCTTGAAGAGAGTATGAAGCGAGAACCACACTGCCAGGTTTAGGATGACCCCTACCACCGCCGCGGTAATAGCAGACAGGGCCGTGCTCAACGATTTGTTTCCGCGAAGATATTCGATATAAGGCGCACCAAGGAAGATCCACAGGAAACAAGGAACAAATGTCACCCAGGTTGTAATAATCGACCCAATCACACCGGCAAACATAGGGTCCAGTGCACCCGGATGTCTATACGCCCCCATAAAACCGACAAATTGCACAACCATGATCAATGGCCCTGGGGTTGTTTCGGCCATGCCCAGGCCGTCCAGCATCTCACCCGGCTTCAACCAGCCGTAAGTATTCACCTCCTCCTGGGCAATGTAAGCCAGCACGGCGTAGGCTCCTCCAAATGTGACTACAGCAGCCTTGCTGAAGAAAACACCCTCGGTTACGAATACGCTGGCTTTTCCATAAGCAAAAATCAAAAAAGCCAATGGGGCAAACCATAAAAGCAAGCAAATCACTACCACCCGAAAAGCACGCAATGGAGAGGGTTGAGTGTGGTTCGCCACGTCGTCGGTTATGACAAAGCTTTCCTGTTCGACGCTTTCATCGCTCTTAGATTCATGTCCCTTGATTACATAGAATTTATCCTCGCGCAATTTGCCTCCTATAAAACCTACTAATCCCGCCGATACTATGATGATGGGAAATGGAACATCGAAGAAAAATATGGCCACAAAAGCCAATCCGGCTAGAATAATCATCACTTCATTCTTGAGCGCCCGCTTACCGATGCGAATCACCGCTTCGACCACCACGGCCATCACCGCCGGCTTGAGGCCGAAGAAAAGCGCCTGTACAAAAGTTGTATCCTGGAATCCGGCGTAGAAAATGCTTAGCACCAATATGGAGATGAAACCCGGCAGGACAAAAAGAATTCCAGCGACCAGTCCTCCTATTGTTTTGTGCAAAAGCCAACCTATATATGTGGCCAGTTGCTGGGCCTCGGGGCCGGGAAGCAACATGCAGTAGTTGAGCGCATGCAAAAAACGGTTTTCGCTTACCCAGCGTTTCTCTTCCACCAGGATACGGTGCATCACCGCTATCTGGCCGGCCGGCCCTCCGAAACTATATATAGCCACTTTGACCCAGACCCAGAAAGCATCCCGAAGAGTGACTGAGTGTTTAGGAGCATTGGTGGTCATAAATAATTGGTTTTCAGAATCTTGAGGCATTTGTCTAACTTCTGCTCAAGGAATAAAAAAGCTGAATCAAAAGTTCCTCCATTTTTTTATCTTGATCATCTCCTCCTTTGCCTAGCGGTTGAAAAATAGGCATAGAGCGTATCCAGAATTATTGAGCCAATTTCTACTACTTTTCCATCATCTTTAAGAAAATTAGACAAAGCCCGCAACACCTTCAGGTGAAAATATCCTTATCTTAGGGCCAGCCTCGAGCCTTATGTCTATCGCTTTATCCGAGTCATGAACCTCTCCGTCGATTATGTATCCCTTGTTTCCTTCTACGGTTAAGCTTTGTAATGATTGATTCAAGAAATTCCCCTTGGCGTCGGATTTAAGCCCCTTATATAAAGCTATTGGGAAGCGATAGAGTGCTTTTCTAAAATATGGAAGTCTTATATAGAGCATACCGAATTTTTTTCCCGGTACTAACTCTTCTGTGAAGACCCTGAAACCAAAAACCAATCTCTTAACCGAGGCTGCCAGTATAAAAAGGTGACTTTCAAATGGGATTTTCTCATCGTTTAGATATACCCTCGACTCGACATCATCAAAGAGGTCATGGCTTGAGTTTGTGAAGGACGTAATAGCCGCTTTGAGAATCAATTTAAGCGCTAATCCTACACCTCCGCCTTCTCTGTAATACCATTTGGTGAATCTATAGAGAAAACCGTCAACCCAGGTGAAGGCATACTTATTGTACTCATATCTCGGGTCTATTACCCTTATGAGTCCTCGTTCGATCGTAGGGATTTGCCGTCTGTTCTTTATACATCGAAGCAAATCCTTACAAACACTAATTTGGTCGCCTCTAAGTCCGGCATCGCCTGTAATCATATTCATCGTTCCACCTTTTAGAGGAACGACTAATGGTAACTCCTTATCGGCAAAAAGGTTTATGTAGGAAGATAGAACAGCACTTATTGTTCCGTCCCCTCCGCTGATACCGAGTATCGTTATACCTTCTTTATAAAACTCCTTGAGAGCCGAGTGTATGTCGCCCTCATTCTTTGTAACGCAAACCAATGCGCTTTCATCAAGGGCTTCTTTAATCCTGTAGAGTTGTCTTTCTGTCCCCTTCCTGTTTATATATGCAAATGGGTTGAATATAACACCGATGCGTCTCATATTTGATTAATCTATACTGACCCTTAAAGCCCATATACCTAGTCTTTCCGAGTAATTCCTACATAACTTACAATCTTTATCGCTGAATATTCGCCCGATACCTCGTATACTGAAAGTCTGATCAATATAATGTGAGTTTGACAGAAGAATAGGAAGATTTCAGTGGGTCAATGACAAAATCGGAAGAAAACCCAGGTCCCCGTCCTAACAACCCCCTAGGAGTCTTAATCCTTATCCTGAACTCACGTTAGTATAAACTGACCGTTGGCTGAAATAGCATTACCCCAATTGCTTGACCGCCTCCTCAACCCGTCTTGCCAGCGCCTGATAATCATCTCCCTCGAGGCGGAGCGGAGGACCAAATACTACGCGTACACGGCCAGGACGTGGAATCCACCATGTATGGTGAAGCACGCGATCCATCCCCTCTAAATACACAGGAACAACAGGGAGAGCGAGTCGAGATGCAATCATACCGACGCCTGCCTGAAAGGGTTTGATCTCGCCGTGCTCGGTGCGTTCTCCCTCGGGGAAAATGAGGATTGAAAAACCCTCGTCAACCAGCTCACCGATATAGCGAAGCACCTGGCGCGCTCCAGCTTCACGTTGCGGCAATGGGAAGGTGTTGAAGAAGAACGTAACCAGGTAGTACTCAATGCCTTTGATAAGCCATTGCCATCCTGGGTATTGACCGGGTAGAAAGTACGCATTGAAGTACTCCTTGTAAATCGCCGGAGCTATGGTATAACGCCAGCGCGAGGGAAGCGCCGCTAAAATAGCAGGGGCATCCATAACGCTCTGGTGGTTCGCAGCAAAGATCACCGGCCTCTCGAGAGATTGTAGATGTTCACGTCCTTCAACATGGATCCAAGTGAACAGTCGGCAGAAAGGAAGAATCCAGGCTGCTAAGTTTAGACGCCGTAGCAAGTGTACGATCCGGTAACGGCTCCAAGATGGAAGGTCTATCGGTTCAGCAGGCAGCTCAGAACTCGGGCGTTCAACGATTGCACGAAGATCTTCGACATTACGGGCCCGGGCAAACGCTGACTCGTCTATACTAGTCTGAAAGCGTTCCTCAAGCTCCATCAAAAGCTCCAAACGTTCTAGGGAACTGAGACCGAGCTCCTCGATAGCCATATCCGGCCTGGCTGGCTGGCCACCGGTAAACTTCATGATAATCGATTCAATCGAATCTCCAACGGTAGCAACCCCATGCGGTAGTTTGCCTTCCTCCACCCAGTCCTTGATTTCACGCCGTCTTAGCTTTTGTGTTCCCTCGGTGCGCGGTAGCTTATCACTAGGCCATACCGTAAGAGCACGTATCTTCTGGTGGTCCGCAAGCCGAGTATTTGCTTGACGCATTACTTCGTTGGGGTCAATCACCGGTTTGCCCCTTGGATCGATAAGCTCGGGTACGATCACAGCGTGTACACGTTCTTTGCCCTCGATGGTCACGCCAACAACAGCGGATTCTCGCACACCGGGAATCGAATCGAGGACGCGCTCGACATCCTCCGGAAATACATTCAGCCCTTCCGGCGTCACTATCATCTCTTTCTTACGCCCACGGATGTATAGACGACCTTGTTCATCGAAACCCCCAATATCACCGGTGTGGAGCCAGCCATCCTCAAATACCTGGGCAGTCTCAGCCTCCGCCTGGAAGTAGCCGGGTGTAACACTCTCTCCACGCACTAGAATCTCGCCGTCGGGTGCGATTTTTATCTCCGTGCCCGGCATTACCTTACCCACCGACCCCTTGTGCATATCAAACGGTTGATTGAAAGTGACTATTGGCGCCGTTTCCGTGAGTCCATACCCCTGTACCACTAGGAAGCCAAGACCGGACCAGAATTCTTCCAGCTCCGGATCGAGCGGAGCTGCCCCCACTATGAAGCACCAGAATTTTAAGCCAAATAAACGGTGGATCTTCCAGTGCTCAAACCAACGCAAGACGATGTGTCGCTTTCTGTCATGGCCCTCCGCTGTCTTGGGTTCAAGACGAACAACATACCCACGTAGCATGTCGAGAATTTTAGGTACACACACCACGACGGAAACCCGACGCTTGCGGACCTGCCGCACGATCTCTTGCGGGTTGTAGCCACGCATGAAGACTACCGTCCCCGGTAGCATCGGTATGATAAATACGGCCATAGCCTGCGCAAAGAGGTGACTGAGCGGAGGAAGGGTGAGAAATCGTAGTGGAAGGAAAGGACGGAGGTATCTCCGATACTTCGCCACTTCACGCTCGATAGGTATGAGGTTAGCAAGGAGATTACGATGTGTAATCACAACCCCCTTCGGTTCTGCAGTGGCTCCAGATGTGAAGATAATCTCCGCTACATCATCTCGCCTGATTAGACTCTTGCTAGCATAATCAGGCCCATTGTCCGGTACATCGGGGGATGGTTCAACTGGACGCCCAAGGTCAGCCAAGCGCCAGACGAGGATACTGTTTTCGAACGATGGAAGTGAGATTTCATCTCCTACGAGGATTATTCGAGCCTGGACGATTTTCCGCACCCTGTGTAGAAAATCTGATGAGGCCCGGTAGTCGATTGGCACAACGACTGCACCAATTAGAAGACATCCCCAGAATGCAACCACCCATTCTGGCCGATTCTCACTCCAGATAATGACCTTGTCACCTTTTTTGGCATTAGCGTCACGAAGTCGCGATGCAAAGAACTCTGCCGCACGGGCGATTTCAGTATAAGTATGGGTCCGAGTTCTATAACCGTTATCGTAAATGAGTGAATCCCCGTGAACGTTGGCAAAGTCATAAAAGAAATCGAGTAACGTCTCTCGGCGTATATCCGACATATTATAGTAGTATTTCTACCAAATCACCTGGTTCGAGTGGACTCTCCGGGGCGGAGCCGACTGGGCATCTAAAAATCAAAAACAGCCGTTCACTGCTAATATCATCTCTGTCCAAAATAGCTATAACCGTTTAGTCAAGATAGTGAATACAGGATATATGTTTTCCAACCCCCTGAATCCTCTTAAAAAGGAGCAAGTATATACAGGTCTATCCACCCTGTCGTCCCCGTCCCCCGGTTAAACCGGAAGACGGGGATCCAGTTTTTAAAAACTTGGATTCCCACTTAATGCATGTGGGAATGACACGTGTGGTTGGATTCCCACCTCGACTGACCCTGATGTGCTGTGAGCGAAAACATACGAATTGTGTTACCTATGTCCCTAGTCTAAACAGGAAGGGCCTGCCTATCGAAGGGTCGGGACAGGGAATGGAATATTAACTACAGATTCGCACAGATAGTGACAAATGTATAAAAAATGATACAGGATGTAGGGCAACCCGGTGGATTACCCGACCCTTGGGTTACCCGCTGAGTTTAATTTGTTCGTTGCACAAGTTCGGCCGGGTTTATCAATACGGAACAAGTAAATTCTTTCTTAAGTATCCTCCTTATCAACAAGCCCGCTGGGAATAGCAATCGGAATCGGATCAAAACCGTCTTGATATTCATTAGAAAGTATTATGCAAGTATTCCTTCCCCCTGTCGTATCCCAAGAAGTCCATACCATTATCTTATGCACGTTTCCATCCGTCCCTTTAAAATCTTCAAATGTCACAATATCCCCCCACCCTCGTGCGTGCACATACTGATTCATAACGTCTGTAAGCGCTTCCTCACAATGCTTCAGCAATAAATCATATTCATCTTCTTGATTTGAAATCTTCTCAAACCTAGCCGATATCCACAATAAACCTAAATCATTGGCCGTTAACTTTTTATTTTTCATGTCACACCTCAAATCTAAGTAGGCGACAAAATATCCGTAAAAAGAATATAGCAAGTCATGTTAAGTCAATTCTGATAGTACTTCAAGTACGCCCTTGAACGGTGTTTAAACCAAACCGTTCGTGGTGAGTAGTGAGCTCGTCGAACTATCGAACCATGAACGGCGATTATGTGTTTACGAAATTTTTGTATCCTACTTAGTTTTTTGACCAGAGGAAGAGTACAATTTAGATAGCTTATACTTTCTATTTCTCAAACAACCCCAACTAGAAACGTTGAGAAACATAGAAGTGTTCATCAAAAGCATTATCATCATAGAAACTCACCAGGAATACCGGGTAAGGTAGCTTTTAGGAATTTCCCAAAACTTCACACGCTCAGAAAACCTCATGCTATCGTGCAGAAAACAAATATGTGTGCAGAAACATTTATCCTGCGCAATTGAGTTTATCTCATCCTCTCTTATTCTAGAATTCCAGAAGGCTTGAAAATCGCAGCCATAATCCCTAAGACTGCCGAGAGAGCCACGAAGTTCGCAGGCTCTAATATTTCCGTCGTAGTCAATAACTATTGCCGTTTCACCGGCTGTGCAAGGCATGGGCCAGGGTGCATTATTCGTATAGTTATTAAACTGGGTTTGATGATGGAAATTAAGAACAGCAGAATATACCGATTTTCTCATCCACCCTCGTACTGCTCCGCGATTCTCTGCCTTTCTTGCAGCGTATACCCGCTGAATTTTGGTTACTTCTCTATAAAGCTTTCTTAATTCTTCGGCAGGCACTTTTTTCAGGTTCCTATCCAGCGGGTCCCCACGGATTATCTGGAAAAAGTGGTAATCAAGGACCTCATTCTCAAGGAAAAAATTGCCCAGTCTACCAAGCTCGTGGCAATTTTCAGCACAAATTACCGAATTTACGTTTATCTGAAGCCTGTCACCGAATCTAGGCTTTAAAGTCCGGGCAAGCGCTATAGTCTCGAGGGACTTCTTGAAGTTTCCCGGAACGCTACGAATCTTATCATTTGTCTCAGGAAGGCCGTCGATTGAATTGTTAAGATAGACCTCGAGCCGTTCATTTTCTTCGAGGATTATCTCCGTGAGTTCTTTTATACGCCGCGGCTTGAGGCCATTTGTGGGGAAGTATATTCTTCTTATACCATTATTTTTGTAAAAGAGATTTACTATCTGAGGGAGTTCACTCCTAAGAGAGGGTTCGCCACCGCTAAGAAGCAGGTCATGAAAAGGTGGCATCGTCTCTGACAACCTCTTTATCTCATCAAAAGTTAAATCCCCTTTTTGATTAAGCTCCTGCCAATAGAAACAGGTTCTACAGAGGGCATTGCAGCGAGAAGTGACGAAGAATATTACGGTATAGAGTTTCTTTGAAGGCTTTATGATTTTTATGAGCTTTTTCATCATTGCCAGCCCCGACTCCACTAGAAGATTTGAAAGATAAAACACAAATAACGATATAGTCCTCTGTACATAATAGTTATTTACCTGATTTTAGCACAAGTTGGTTATATCACAAAGACAATTTAGCCTCTCTTTAGAGTCTATATACTCGCTCCTTCCAAGTAACCCCTTCACCACTTGCAACTTTATAGGCAGAGTAAAGTACTATACCGATGTAGACCGCTATACCTAGGGGAAAAGTAAAGGAGTAATAGCGAGAAATAGCAAAGAGCCGAGTAGCCTGCCAGGAAACGTGAATGGTCAAAACGAGAAGAAAAATGCTTTCGACCAGAATTAGGAATGAAAGTGGAGTATAGAATCTTTGAAAGGCCATGTTAACAAGAGACCAGGTAACAAGAACAGGTGGTATGATCCCCCAGGCAAGGAGCAAAGCTACAAAATACACGAGATTTCTCCATCTTCTACCAAGTCCAATGAAAAGATTTTTTGTCCACCCCTCCCACATCTCACTGAAATTCGTGTACATCCTGGTTCTCACGAGCTTTATCCCCCTCAATACACGAAGCTTATAGCCTGAACCCTTTACCAGATTTGCCAAGGCAAAATCTTCAACAATCTTATTCCTTATTGCTGAGTGTCCGCCGGCCGCCTCGTACACCGAACGCCTTATTAATATGAACTGACCAATAGCTGCAGCCTTTTTACTCTTGGGATCATTAATTTTCTCTTGAGGAAATGCTTGATAAATGGATGAAAAAATAACTGGCTGTACTACTTTTTCCCAGAATGTTTCCAATACCTGAAAAGGAGAAATCGAGAGCATATCTACTTTATCATTTTCAGCGTATCTTATGACTGAAGTAAGCATGTAAGGCTCGGAAACAGTATCTGCATCGACAAAAAGATACCAGTCTCCTTTTGCCTGTTTTATGCCCTGCCATAGAGCGTGGTTTTTCCCAACCCAACCTTCTGGGGTGGAAGCACCTTCTATTACATCCAAGCAGGTGTATTCAGAAGCAAGCTCCTTAAGTATATTAATAGTATTATCTCTTGACCTATCGTCTACAGCTATAATCTCAAAATTTGGATACCTTTGAGAAAGTAAACTCTCGATACATCGCCTTGCGTTCTTTTCTTCATTTCGCATAGGCACAACGATAGAAACAAGTGGGGTATATCCTTCTATATCTTCTACAATTGGAATTTCTTCGTAGTGGGTAATAACTTTTAAGAGGTTTAACAGAAAAATGGTTAGAAAAATTGCAAATATGCTAACTACTATCAGCAAGGGCATATTTATAGGAGTATATATATTTTGCTCTACACTTTAGTTTTCCTTCCTAACTGCTGATTTTATGCTTGAGTAAAGCGACAAAATTTCTCGCAATCAGATTTACACCGTGTCTTAGATAACACGAATAAGCATACAAAAATACAGCAAAGAAAGGAATAGATAATTTTAGATTCTAAGAATATAGAGTTAATACGTGGTTTATCATTCTGTCCCCTTTCTTTTTAGAGAGGGGACAGAACCGAATCATATGGTAACCTCTTTAGATTTCTTGCGAATATCTCCTAACATTTTTACCGGAACTGCTTGATGTTCTGTATATTGAAGTTCTGTCGGGTGACTTCCATTACCTTTACTTCCGTTACCGTTAGATTTCTCACGAACGTCCCCTACCATCTTTACAGGAACAGCCTGTGAGTCATCCGGAAGCTGAAGTGGCTTTGGCTTCTTACTTGCATAAATCGGATGCCTCCCGTGCTCCTTGTACCAATCCCTAATAGTAGCCGTCCTGAATTCTTTCTCCACAATCCATCTCCAACCAATCCCGGTGTTATAGGCGCAAAAGGATATTTCCCCAAGCTGTGTCCCGTATGGTATCACACACCTTTCCGTTCTCCTAAAATCGTAATTATATACATCCTGGAACCACATTGCCGCAATAAACTGAACACTCCAGTCATATCTGTCAGGAGACACAGGTATTCCAAAATTCTTAGCCCCAGATTGGTCAAGGAAAAGATTAACTAGTGTGGGAAGATCAATACCCTTTGGCGCTTCTTTCGGATTGTAGTTTCTCATGAAGGAAAGAGCCATCTCTGCCATGGCCCACTTCCGACCTCGATAATGATCGGTTATTACTCGCATATCCCTAAGCAACTGCTTGAGGTTAATTATCTTCGTTACAGGCACTACCTCCTTGGTTCTCCTGTTAACTAAGAGCACAAAACCCGCTCCACAGTTTGGATGACATCCGCATTTCATCGATCCCCAAGACTCCTCTAATCCTCTTGTCATATCGACGGCATCGGCGAAAGGTGAAAGCGCCGAAAGCGGGAACCAATCTCTCATCGGGTCTATGAGTCCGTCTCTCCACTTGGCAATGTCATGGGCTAGATGCGATGTTGTATATCTCTCCCTTCTTCTCTGCTCTTCCGATATATCATCATCCCGGCCGGTAAACGATACGGGTTGGAACGCAATCCCGGCTACTTTTCCAACATTGTCGACTGAAAAATCAACTATCGGCACTACCTGGTCGTTGTTTATAGTATTGACTATAGTGGGAACAAGCATTACGTTAATACCGGCATTGTGCAGATTCTCTATTATCCTTTGTTTTACCTCGTAGAGATTGGCTATCCTTCTATGAGCATGAGCCTCATTTCCTATACCGTCAAACTGAAGGTAAACAATTCTTAAGCCAGCCTCTTTTGCCTTATATGCATACTCGGGCTCTAGTGCAAACCTGAGTCCGTTCGAGGCCGCTTGTATCGAGAAAAACCCTAGCTCCTTTGCCAACCGGCAAGCATCAAGAAATATAGGAGATAGAGTCGGTTCCCCTCCTGAGAACATAACCGCAGTCTGCCGCCTTGGCTTAAAGTTGGCCGCATCCGTAAGAATCTTCCTTACATCTTCCATGTCAAGCTCGTGGACATAGCCCACCTGATTCGCATCCATAAAGCATGGTCGGCACATCATGTTGCAGCGATTTGTGAGGTCAACTATCATACACGCTCCCCTGCTGTACTTGATTGTCGAAGCCCCGTGAGAGCGTAGGCTACTGAGTATATTCTCAGGAATTTGAGGGTCATCACCCATAAAAAGGGATTCTATATGCAGGAAGAATTCCGGGTCTATGGAGATTAAGTCTTCATAACGCCCGTGTCTTTCGCATGTCTTCTCCATTAAAACCTTGCCGTTCTCATGGTAAAGACGAGCCCTGATCATGCCCGGGTTTTCTTTTATTATATCCCGCCAGTCCTTTCGATCGTTTGCTATGTCCTCTCTCACTTCCTTAACACATCCGGGACATAACGAATCGGTCTCCCTTGGCAAGCCAAGCGGAGGTTTTGTCCTCATACTCGACTTTGGGAAAGGAGCATGTGCCCAGGGAGGTTGAAAAGGCTTTGAAGGAATAATATCATTTATTACTCCTAAACCCTTCCATGTTAAGTCAGACGTCTTACTTAAAGTTTTTTCTAATAGCCTAACCATCTCCATGGCTTTTCCTCCTTTTTAAGGATTTAATTGGATTGTACCAAATTTGTTATAGTGATTTCAAGTACTTTTAACTGGAGTGAATAGAGTTAACAGAAGACCACAACCGTAGATGATGAGATTGCTCCTAGAGGTATGGTTACTTACCTCCTTTCTTGGTTTTTAAGTTAGGAATAAAAAACGCTACCTTTTTAGATACAAACTAAACAAAGAAAGTTCCAGAGCGATCTTTTTTACCAAAACCTATGATCATAATTCTTCTTGATCTCCGGGAATGGAACTTATATAATCCAAGGCTATGAGGGTTCTCCTGATTCAACCAGAACAGGGAACGAGTTTTGGAATAAGCAAGATCGTCACGACAGAGCCTCTCGGTCTGGAATCAATAGCCTCCCCCATGATACTTAATGGCCATGAGGTTCGCATAATAGACCTCAAGTTAGAAAAACGGTCAAGGCTTAGCGAGGAACTTACGAAGTTTTCTCCTCATGCCATCGGCATAAGTTGCTCTTTTACCACCGATGTTTATCCAACTCTCAAGATAGCGGACTATGTAAAGAGTCATAATAAGAACAATTTCGTCTTTGTGGGTGGACATCATGCCTCTTTACTTCCCTCTGACCTTCTAACTCATTCAGTTGACGCTATTGTAATTGGAGAAGGAGAGGATGTGGGGGCGGAGCTTATCAACCAGCTGGAAAAGGGTGAAGATCCTGGTGAAGTGAAAGGTGTCATGACCCATGACCATGTTGGGGGTGAAGGTTTTACGCCCCGTGAGTTGGTGCGTGACATTAATGCATTTCCACCCCCGGCAAGGCATCTGACAAAGCATCTAAGGAAAAAATATCATATGGGGTTTGATGCCCCGATGGCTGCGATGGAGACTAGCCGCGGATGTCCTTTCGACTGTAATTTCTGCAGTGTTTGGGTTTTCTTCAACAGAAAAGCAAGAGTAAAATCCCCCGAGAAGGCATTAGAGGAGATAATGGGAACAGAGGAGAAGGAAATATTTCTTACGGATGATATAGCCTTCATAAACCGCAAGGAGGCGGAAAAACTCGCACTCCTACTCAAAGAGAACAAAGTAAAAAAGGCCTACACCTGCGAGACCAGGGCGGATTTAATCGTAAGGAATGTTGACTTAATAAAACTCTGGAGGGAAGTTGGACTTAAGAATGTGTTTGTAGGGGTAGAGAAGATTGACGACGAGGGTCTTAAATCTGTGAACAAACGCACAAAAGCGTCCACAAATGACAAAGCCTTGGAGATTCTCAAGTCTATGGGAATAAAACCGGTTGCAACGTTTATTGTCGATCCCATGTTTACGGAAGAGGACTTTGATCGCCTAAAGGAGTATGCAATCGTGAATGAGCTAATAGCCCCTAGCTATACTATACTTACCCCTCTTCCCGGAACTGAAGTCTATGAAAACAGGAAGTCCGAACTCACTACAAGTAATTACCTAATGTATGATCTTTTACACTGTATTCTTCCCACCAGACTCCCTCTTGAGCGCTTTTATGTGCGGTTTGCGGACCTTTATAATCTCGGGCACTTAAACGCAAAACTTGGACCCAGGTTTATCCTAAGGCTACTCAAAAACCTGAGGGGCATGAACATCGGAATAGCATTCAAAGTCTTTCGTTTAATGAATATGATGCGAAACCCGGAGAGTTACCTTAAAGCTCATAGGGAACTTGAACATTATAAACGACCAGACAGTAGATTCCGATTCCTCAATTAAACAGTATACCTTGCGTTTCACGAGCTTCTTCCTTACAGGTTTCCTAAGGCAAATATCACAAATATAAGCTCCGATCAAACCCACAAGTCCAGAATAAAACCAATTTTTTGAGAGCCGTTTAATTGGATTGAGGTAGGACTAATTGAACCGTCCCAAAGTTATGGCCATTTCAAAATAGAATGGTTTATGATTGGTGATTATGGTAAACCGGAAGAAAGTTGAAGCAGTCAGCCTACTCCCCAGGGAAGTCCTTTCAAGAAATCCTGGAGGTGCGGACCGAACAACGCCACTGCCGCTATCGTAAAAATAAAGCCTAAAACGCCGACGACGATTCCGGCCACGACCATTTGAATGAGTTTCTCTAGGTTCTCATTATCTTCCATCAGTGTCCTCCAGAGTGGTGGGAACCGGCTTTCCCGTTAAATAGAGGGTCTCCCACCGGAATAACGGGGAAGGTCTTTATAAAAAATAGGAATGTGAGAACAAACGCCGCCAGGAAACCGAGGGTTATAAGAATATGGGTGGAGCCAAAGTTTATTTCCGGAGAAAACGAAGGCATAACTAGAACAAAAATGTTCAGCCATAAACCGATAAAAGAGATCGAGGCGATAAAGGACAGTATCGCTGGAATCACCTTGGTCGTCCTGGGGATAAGGGTGATAAACGGGAAAAAGAAACAGCATGAAAGCACCACCCAGGACAGCGACTGGAATGGCTCTACTCTGGTACGGGCAATGACAAACCCGGTCTCTTCGGGCATGTTAGCGTACCAGATGGCCAAGAACTGGGAGAACATCAGATAAACCCAGAACATGGAAAAACCTAAGAGCAACTTTCCGATATCATAGAACTGGAATGGGGTTATATAATCCTGCAACTTTAGATGTTTTCTAACAAACGTAGAAAAAATAATGGTCGCGCCGAGCGCAGCTAATAAACTGCTGATAAAGTAGTATGGGCCGAACAATGTGCTGAACCAGTGAGGGTCGAGGGACATCATAAAATCCCACGCTATTATGCTTAAGACCGCGGCATAGATGAGAGCAATGGCCGGGGCAAGCTTGGATAACTTGTTCCAGCACTCCTTCCTCTCTTCATCACCCTTCCAGCCGGAGGCAATCCAGGCGCAAAGGCCGGACAATTTCCCCTCGGCCCCTCCCAAATCCTGTCTCAAGGAATAATAAAGGTAGATAAAGCTCAGGATGAAGAGAACGAGAAAGCCGACCACGTTTCTTCCGGTGACAAAAGACATATTGAGCCAAATATCCTTGGGATGATGATAATGTTCCGTCGCATAAGGCAGGACATGATTACTGCCAATGAAAAGAAGCACTAAGAGTAGAAGGAAAGACACCGGGAGAAAGGACCCCAGGGCTTCGCTTACCCTCAAAAGCGGCCGGCCCCACCTTCCCGAGGTTATACGCAGAGCGCAGGAAAACACAATGCCCGCCTGGGCCACTCCGGTCCAAAAAATAAAATTAACCAGATAAATCTGCCAGGCTTCCTGCGATGCCGAACCCATTGCGCCCCTGACGAAAGTAACAAGACCCACGATTACTAGCAGTATAAGAACCCCGAGGAGAAAAACGGAGGGCTTCGGTCTCTTAGAAAGGATTTCGTCTCTAATGCTCTCGTCCATCTTACTGTGTTTTCTCCTCTGTAGTATTAGAAGTGTTTAGCTTTCCCTGGAGCTTCCTCACAAAATTCACGATATCCCACGCCTCGCCCGAAGTTATGCTCTCCCGGTAGCTAGGCATCATCACCTTCCCGCCGTACCTGATATAAGCATATATGTACCCATCTGTCCTACCCTGGACCCCGGCTGAAGTGAGGTCAAGCGGATAGAATCCCCTCTTTATCACCGGCCCGTCTCCCTTTCCTTGGGGACCATGGCAGGCAGCGCAGTATATTTCAAACGCCTTTTCCCCCGATTGTAAAGATGCCTCAGTTGGCTTCTTAGGATTCACCGTTATTGCTTCGATCTTCTCCCTATCCCCCGGTTTTTCCGTTGTCCCGTCGGTGGCGACAGAATCGGTCGGGTATATCAAGGGCAGTTGATAAGGCCAAATCGAGGGTTGCTGATACATATCGTCCGACCAGGGCATGGCAAAGACCCTAATAGCCCCCAGAATTACTGCCATCATGAAGAGTAAGAAATATTTTTTTGATCTCCTGAGCAATCCTGCTTTACCTCCACTCCGATTGCGGAGTTGAGATTTCGGATTTCGGGGTCAAACCAAAATCCGCAATCTGCATTCCGCAATCCGAAATCGGCTTAGATTCCCTCAAACTTTATCTCCTCCGCACCGGATGACTTTAGAATCTCCTCTACTTTTCTTATGCTCTCCTTCGGACAAACTACCATCACCCCAAATTTGTCCTCGGAAAACCGGGGGTCATACATAGATATAGGTGCATTCCGCCTCAGGCGCGAATTAATTAGAAGGCCGACAAGAGTAGCCAGAGCGCCCAGAAGAACGGTAAGCTCAAACACTATGATCATGAAAGGCGCAAGGGAAACGATCGGCTTAGCGCTCACCCGAAGAGGATAAGATAGAGAGGTCAGAATAGTGAACCCAAGGCCGCATATAGCACCTAATGTCGCTCCGCCGAGTGTGAAGAAACGAACTATACTTTCCCTCTCTTTTAGCTCCTCTTCGATCTCGTGATGGGGAAAAGGCGAGAATACCCGGAGATTTCTGTAGCCCTCTTCCTTTAGTTTCTTGACAGTCTGTACGGTAGAATCGAGGTAGGAGAAAACCCCCAGTACACCCTGGTCGCTTCTCATTGTGGTTTTGCCTCCTTGGTGGGCGCCGGCAAGATCTCCTTCAGCTCGGCAATCGAGACCGCCGGAAGAAACTTCACGAACAAGAGGAAGAACATGAAGAACCAGGCAAAGCTTGCCGCCGTGATTGCCAGCTCGACCAGAGAGACCTTGTAAATACCGAAAGCGCCGGGCTCAAACTCATGCGATAATGAAATTACGATGATATTAAACCTCTCAAACCACATCCCGATATTTATGAAAAGTGATATGACAAACAATGCGTTTATGTTGGTACGGATCTTCTTGAACCAGAGAAGCAAGGGAACCACCACGTTACAGAAAACCATTATCCAGTACATAGGGGCATAAGGGCCTTTGGCTCTATATACGGTTTGCCCCCACTCATAAGGGCTTCCGCTATACCAGGACATAAGAGGCTCGACTACATAAGCATAGGTAACGATAAGAGAGGTGAGAATAATCATCTTGGCCATGGCCTCAAAGTTATCTACGGTTATGTACTCTTCCAAGTGGAAGATTTTACGGATGGGAACGACCAGGCTGATCACCATGGCCAATCCAGAGAAGATAGCCCCGGCTACGAAGTAGGGTGGAAATATCGTCGTATGCCATCCCGGAGTATTGGCCATAGCAAAATCCCAGGACACCACGCTGTGGACTGAGATAACCAGAGGGGTAGCGAAGGCGGCAAAGTATAGATACGCCCTAGTGTAATGAAGCCATTCCCAGTTTGAGCCCTTCCAGCCCAGGGATAAAATTGAATAAAGGATTTTCCTTGGTTTTTCTATCACCCGGTCTCTTATTGCCGCAAAGTCCGGAATCATCCCCACGAAGAAGAAAACGGTGCTCACCGTTGCGTATGTGCTCACGGCAAAGACGTCCCATATAAGAGGAGACTTGAAGTTAATCCAAAGCTCGCGCTGGTTGGGGTAAGGAAAAAGCCAGTAGAAGTTCCATATCCTTCCCAGGTGTATAAGCGGGAAAAGTCCGGCGGTGGCGACCGCAAAAACGGTCATCGCCTCGGAAATGCGGTAGATAGACAGCCTGAATCTTGCCCGGAAAAGAAACAGTATAGCCGATATCAATGTACCGGAGTGAGCTATACCTACCCAAAAAACGAAGTTAGTGATGTACACCGCCCAGAAAACCGGATGCCTGTACCCGGTAACCCCCAACCCAGTATAGATCTGATATATAAAGCAGATAAGACCAACTCCCAGAACAGCCAGGTCAAACAAAAATAGTGCCCACCATTTAACGGTAGGCTTGTCCAGCATCCGGATTATATCCCGGTTTACTTTCGAATAGGTTATCGTAGTTTCCTGGCTCATTATGCTTTATCCCATTTAACTTTTTTTAGATAGGTAATCGCCGGATCCGTGTTTATCACCTCGAGAACTCGGTATCCCCTCTCATCCTTAGAAAGACGTGATACCCGGCTTTCCGGGTCTTTCAAGTTGCCGAAAACTATCGCTTTCGTCGGACAGGCCTGGGCACATGCCGGCGTGACCTCTCCGTCTTTTACGTCCCTTCCCTCGTCCTTTGCTATATCTTTGGCGAACTGTATTCTCTGCACGCAGAAGGTACATTTCTCCATAACCCCCATCGACCTTACGGTGACGTCTGGATTAAGCTGCCAGTTGAGCGGCTCGGGCCACTTATACTGAAACCAGTTAAACCTTCTGACCTTGTAGGTGCAGTTGTTGGAGCAATACCTGGTCCCAACACAGCGATTGTATATCATTGCATTGAGACCCTCATGGTTATGGTAGGTGGCATAAACGGGGCAGACCGGCTCGCACGGAGCGTTTCCGCAATGTTGACATAGCATCGGAATAAATCTCGTTTCCGTTCCGCCTTTTCCATCGTCCTCAAAATACCTTTCTATCCTGATCCAGGACATCTCCCGTCTCCGGGCTACCTGCTCTTTCCCTACTACCGGTATGTTGTTCTCGGCATAACAGGCAGTAACACAGGCCCCGCATCCTATGCATTTAGAAAGGTCGATGGACATACCCCACTGATAATTTATGTATTCTTGAGGAGGATACATGGTCAGGTGCTCGTGATGCTCTTCATGTATGCCCTTGGCCAGCTCTCCTAGGGTCACCGCCTGGGCAATATGCCTATCGTGTTGAGTCATGGTGTACTGGGTCTTAACCAACTGACCCCGCTTTCCGGTACTGGAGATCCTGACCTTCGTAGAAAGCCAGGCAAAACCGCCGGATGGTTCATCGAGGGCAATTCGCAGAATGCTTATGGGATTGACGCCCCGATTCTGGGCATATCTTCCGTAAGCGGTATGTCCGAGCCCCATGGGCACGGCTACCGTATCCGGCCTTATGCCCTTATGTAGAAAGACCTGAGTTTCTACCTTCCCATAAGGAGATTCGATCGACACATAATCCCCTTCCCTCAAGTGCAACTTAGCGGCGGTATCCGGATGTAATTCCGCCCAGGAATCCCAACAGGCCGTAGTAATGGGGTCGGGAAGCTCCTGCAACCAAGGTTTGTTAGCCCCTCTTCCGTCGTAGTACCGTGAGGATGGGTAGGGGATGAAATACATGTCGCCGTCTCCCTCAAACACCGGCTCGGCGTCGCCAAAATTGACCTGCAGAATGGAGTCGGAGAGTTGAACTTGCACGCTCTCCGGCTGTCGGAACAATCCGCCACCCTGGACCGATTCCTCCCAAAAGGTTTCAAAATCCTTTTCCGGTGCAAACCTGGGCTGATGTTTGCCCTTCCAGTAATCCCTCAAATAATCGTAGAATGTCTTCCAGATGAATTGCTCTTTTACGCCGTCGATCTGCTGGCTCACTGCTAGAATAACATCACCCGTGGCCTTGGTGTTGAAAACGGGGGTCATGACCGGCTGGACCAATCCATAAACTCCTTCCCTGGGGACATAATCTCCCCATTTTTCCATGGTTGTATTGTCCGGGAGTATCAGATTAGCAGACTCGGCGGTCTCATCCAAGAAGCTCGAGAAGCTCACCACCATGGGGACGTTCTTCAGAGCCTCGTCAAACCTCATGGACCTGGGCATGGTGTATACGGGGTTCACGTTATAGAGGAGAAGAAGCTCCACCTCTCCGTTTATCATGGAGTCGACCAGGGACGAGATTTCCTTGAAAGAGCTTGTCCCGGAGATAGATAGCGACTCACCGAAATTAACCATCTCCCCGACGTTTCCGGCAACATAGTTGAGAATATTTATGGCTAACTGCGTCGCAGTGGCATTGGTTCCGGTATTTGCTGCGCCTCCGCCTATGGCGATGCTCGGGCCCATCTCCACAAATTCTTTCGCTAGGCGATTGATTGTATCTTCGGGCACGTCGGTGAGTGATGAGACCTTATCCGGTGTGTAGTCGTTAAGAAGATTCCTTATCTTGGCAGCTTCGTCAGGAGAAATGGAGCCGGTTAAGCCTTCGTTCAGAATTACGTTAGCAATGCCCAGCGCCAGGAACACGTCCGTACCCGGCCTGATGAGAATCCGCTCATCAGCGTTCGCTCCGGTCAGAGAAAGCCTTGGCTCTACCTGGACGAATTTCCCCATGCTCCCGTCCCTATAACTGTGCATCTGGCTAAATTTGCCCGCATACTCCGTAGGAGAAAGCCATGTCTCCAGGAAATCCGCGCCAAACGATAGTAAATACTTTGCCTTTTCGATATGGTAGGTTGGAATTTTATCTATTCCGAATGCAATCCTGTTTGCTTCCTTTATCGGCTCGTGGCTGAATGTTTCATAGACGATGTGTTTTCCACCGCCCAGCGCCGCCAGCCACTCCTCTATAAGGTCGCCAAGGCTTCCGGAGATGTTGTTGGTCATGAATACGATCTTATTTCCTTTCCCTTGCTTCAGAATCTCCACTATTCTATCCAGGAGGGCTTTTTGCGCGGCGTCCCAGCTTGTCGGCTGAAACTTGCCGGAAGCGTTTTTACTGAGCGGGCCGCGGACACGGTCGGGATTGTAGAGTCCCTGGAGGGCTGACTGACCGCGGGCACAAAGGCTACCGGAATTGACCGGGCTTGATGGATTTCCTTCTATCTTGATCGCTCGGCCCTCGCGGTTCTTGACCAGCACCCCACAGCCTGCCGGGCACTCGGTGCACGTGCTCGCATACCATTTAGGGATTCCGGGGATCACATCATCTGGTGGTATGACATAGGGGATTATTTGCTCTACCGGTTGGGGAGAGCAGGCGCCCGTAAGCGCTGCCGTGCCTCCGGCTATTCCGATTATCTTTAGGAAATCCCTTCTCTTTATCCCGCTCGCGGTGATTCCTTCTGCCTTCCCCGGTACGGGCCTTGTCAAATCACCTTTTTTACCTTCAGACATTTCTCCCTCCAACTAATAGTGGCAGGTCAAACAATCCTTGAGCTGAGTCAACTGTTCGTGATCTTTAGCATTCTGCTCATGGCAACCGAGACACCAGCCCATTTCCAGCTTGTTAACTTTGTGGACTACGTCCATAGTTTGCACTTCTCCATGACAGTCTGCACACTGAAACCCGCGCTTAATGTGGCGCTTATGGGTAAAATGAACAAACTCAGGCAGGTAATGAACCTTTACCCAGGGAATAGGAGTCTTCTTATTCCAATATTCCTTTACCTTGGCAATTTCATTTTTAATGTTTATCTTGCTTCCGTCATCTAGTACATATTCCACGTCCCGCCCGGCCACCTGATTGTGGCACCCCATACACTTCTGAACCGATGGTATGCCCGGCCAGGGGGATACGGACACGTAGCTGTGGCAGTACTCGCAGGCAATCTGATTCTCCCCGGCGTGAATCTTATGGCTGAATAGTATGGGCTGGGTTGGACCTTTGGTACTGCTTTCAGCAGGTCGATTGAGTGGATAAAAATATAAGCCGGCCAGAATAAGTACACCAAGCAGAGCAAACGGCAAGAATTTGGCTAGTCCTCTCATCTCTCTACCTTAAACTGGAATGCAGTTTTACGGAATGTTACGGCTTTTAAAACGAAAAATGCCTAGTATGTATATCATACTAAGGAAATCTGTCAAGTTAAGCCGGGATGCGTTGATATTTTTTTACTTTTCACCATTAATTAGAGTATCGAACCCGCTCGATGTAACCCCGACGAAGGGCTCTTCCAATGACATCAACAGGTCAAACCTTCCACAAAATCCCCTCTGGAGAGGGGAGTCCGGAAGGGATGGGGTGTGTTACTTTGGAGAGAGGTGAGAGAGAGTTAGGGGTGGTCCCATACAAAGTAGGAAACACAGATACTTCTACTACTTCTACCGGGCTTTTTTTACCCCCACAATTGTAGGGGTGAATCTGGTACTCGCCCCATTCATCTTTAATGGGTGAACACAAGGTTCACCCCTACTTTCAGCGGATTTTTTTTCTGCGTTCCCAGGGCTCGAATTTATTTCAGCTTGGACAAAAAATCTTCAACCACAAAAATACCCCCAAGCACTCTAATAAAACAGGAGCCAGATATCTCTCTAATTTTCCCCACCCTACCCTCTTCAACTGAGACCCCGGTATCAAAAGGTATAACCCCGAGTATATTCTCCCCGGTCATCTTGAGTAAAAGCCCCGGATTAGTGCGTTCGGCAAGGCCGGGAGAGGAGGGAAATTGGTTAATCACGATGCCCAAAACTTTGAGACCCCTAGCCCTTGCGGACTTAACAGTTAAGAGCGTATGGTTTAACGTTCCCAGGCTTGGACGGGTAACGATAACAATCGGTAGCTCTAAATCGAAGGCTAAGTCGGACATCAAAAAGTCTTCAGTGATCGGAACTAATAATCCACCGGCACCCTCGACAATGGTAATATCATGACTCGAACTAAGCTTACGGAAGAGGGATTTTATCCTTTCTATATCTATCTTCTCCCCCGCCATATCCGCTGCAACCAGGGGAGCGAGTGGCTCGGGAAAACGATACGGGCAGACCTCTTCTAACGGATAATTCATCTCCATGACCCTCTCCACAAACTCGATGTCCATAATAGAGCCGGTATTGGTCCCTGTTTGCACCGGTTTCATCACGGCAACACTTTTACCCGATTGCTTTAAAGACCAGGCGAGTGCAGCGGATACGACGGTCTTCCCCACCCCAGTATCCGTGCCGGTCACAAATATACCTCTAGGAAGCTGAGACATTTTCGATTTCGGATTTCGGATTTCGGATTTCGGATTGCTGATTGCGGATTGCGGATTTAAACCCTTATCTCTTCCGAATTCCGCAATCGCAAATCCGCATTAAGGTTCATAACCCTAGTCCTTTTATCTTTTCGGCTACTTCCTCGGCGTGTTGAGAGGTGTTGACTTTCTCCCAGACATGTCTGATCACACCCGATTTATCTATAAGAAAAGTCACCCTTCTGGCCGAGCCATGCTCGCTCTCTACACCATAGGTCTTTATTATATTCTTACTTTTGTCGCTCAGAAGGGGGAAATTGAGGTTGTACTTATCCCTGAAACCTTCGTGTGATTTGACGCTATCGGTGCTCACACCGAGCACCTGCACCCCGAGTTTTTCCAGCATCTCCATCCCGTCCCTCATCGAGCAGGCCTCTTTGGTGCACCCGGGTGTATTATCCCTTGGGTAGAAGTAAAGCACGACTGCCTTTTTACCCTTGTAGTCACTAAGCTTTATCTTTTTTCCTCCATAGGTTTCTGCTTCTATATCTGGCGCCTTGTCTCCTATCTTGGGCATATTTGCCATGCTAAGATCCTCCTTCGAAAGAACAAACTTTGATGACCAAAACAAATATCAAATTCCAAGCCCCAAATTACAAACAAATTCCAAACGATGAGAAGTAACTAACCAGAAACAATGAATCTCCTTTAGTAAAGCTTCGGCAATTCCATTAGATTCTTCGCTTCGCTCCAGAATGACACCCTGTGCAAGATCGCTTCGCCACGTTTACACCGAACACGGCGAATGTGCTCGCAATTGCAACGGAAACTATACGACAACCCAAAGGGAATTCTCAAGATAAGGTTCATTCCAAACTTATTTTAATTTGTTTGTGATTTGTAACTTAGTATTTGTTATTTGCTTTATTTAGATGTAGCCTAGAGCCCTCTTTGCTTCTTCGCTCATCTTGCTTGGGTCCCAGGGAGGATCCCAAACGACTTCCACTATGGCCTCTTTCACGCCGGGGAGTTCCTCTATAAGCATCTGTGCCTCCTGGACCATCTGCCCCGCCGTAGGACATCCCGGTGAGGTCAAGGTCATTTTTACGTTTACTATTCCGTCCTCAACCTGGACACCGTAAACCAGGCCCAGATTCACGATGTCGATAGGAATCTCCGGGTCGTATATATCACCTAAAATCTCAAACACCTTCTCCTCGGTGACCTGCTCCGAGGCAGGCTCCACACCGGAAGTGTCGGCAGTCTCCGTAGAATCCGACTGACTGGAAATGGGCTGAACTGTACCGCTTTCTGTTTTTAGGTCTTGGTCATCTTTGTCCTGTTTGTAATCACCCTTCTCCCGAGGTTGAGATGTTTGGTCAACGGCTTCCTCGATGCTTAGGGTCTCAAGCTTGTGTATGTTTTCAGTCCTAGGAGTCTCCGCCATATTCTTTACATCCATCATTGTCTTCTTCTCATCGCCGATTTCTAGGGTCTTGCTGCCTTTTCCCTCTTCCTTTTTGAATATTTTATTGAACATATCTCCAAGCCCCATAACTGTCCTCCTTAGGATTAAGTACAAATCTTATGTATGTAAGGATACACACTGATTAAGGCTATTCAAAGCTATCAAACCACCCGGCATGCATCTTAAAAAGTGAAGTCCTCTAATCTACCCCTCAGGTTAACTTCTTTACTGCGGCCAGCGCCGCATCATAGTTTGGATGCTCGGTCACTTCCTTGACATACTCCGCATGCTGAACGGTATTATTTTTATCCACTACGAATATAGCCCTAGTCAGCAAGCGGTGCTCTTTTATTAAAACTCCGTAGGCTTCACCAAACGAAGCATCGCGGTAGTCAGATAGGTTCTTCACCTTATCGATTCCCGCTGCGCCGCAGTAGCGGCTCTGGGCAAATGGTAGGTCCATGCTCACGGTGTAAATCTCGACATCACCCGGAAGTTTAGACGCTTCTTCATTAAAACGCCTGCATTGTGCATCACAAACTGGGGTATCTACGGATACGACTACGTTAAATACCTTTATTTTATCCTTGAGGTCATCTAGGGTAATGGGAGAACCTAAGGCTTTAAGAGCGGTAAACTGTGGCGCCTTGTCTCCAACCTTGATCTCAGGTCCTATCAGAGTAACCGGATTTCCTCTCATCGTCACTGCGCCTGGTCTTTCCTGAGCCATATTTCATTTACCTCCTCCGATTTGCTATTTACTTTCTCCGAAACTAGGCTAAATAGAACCCTACTTAATGTCAATAGAAGCGGGCGAGCAAAAGCTTGGCCGAAACATTTGACAAAGCGTAAAAAGCGTGCAATATTAAGAAACCAAAATAATTTAGGAGGCGCTAATTTGTTAAGAGGTAAAGTAAAGTGGTTTAATGAATCCAAAGGTTACGGATTCATCCAGCAAGACGATGGTAAGGACGTATTCGTCCATTATAGTGCTATTCAGGATGCCGGCTTTAAAACCCTTGCTGAGGGCGAAGTTGTGGAATTCGAGGTAGTGCAAGGTCCAAAGGGACTCCAAGCGAGTAAAGTTACCAAGGTTAAACAGTAATACTGATTAGCCCCTTTCTGAGAAATTCCCTGACGTACATTCTCGGAAACCTAAGTTCGTTTGCTGAGACCTTTTAAAGGAGTAGTATGATTCTACATTCTGCATGCTCCTGAGGTGCCAGCATGCTGCAGGCTGTTCAATTTTCCGAAGGAGGTAACGGTTTGTCTTCGAATAACCCTAATATTCAGGTGTATCTCATAGTCTGAGCTAGCTGTCCGACTAATTTCGGTGCTCACAAATCAGGCTGAGCTAGTTTTGTCATCCTGAGTCCTTCGCCAAAGCTCAGTATAAACTACGAGAAGGATCTATATTCTCTTTAGATTCTTGACTGGAGCCAGCCCTGGGCTAAATCGGAGAGTTCCAGAATGACAGGCAGGAAATAGCCGTTGCATACCGATACAACCTTCATGAACACTGTCTGTTATTATACCGTCTAGCTATGCCCAAATAGTTTCATTTTCCACTAATCCCTTCATATTCAGTTAAAATAGGAACTATTAAATTCAAACTAGAGAAAACATTATGAATCATCGCGCTACCAGAGAAGGCACCTCTCGATATAAGGATAAATTAAAGCATCAAACCACCCCCAAGCACTTTCGGGAAACCGGGGGCTTTTGGATTTCTTCGATCGGACTCGGTTCATACCTCGGAAACTACGATGGCGAAACAGACATGAGATACCGAGATGCGGTGATTCGCGCCGTAGAGCTTGGCTGCAACAAGATTGATACCGCCATCAACTACCGGTTTCAGAGGAGTGAACGTTCTATAGGAGCGGCCCTTGAGACCCTATTCCGAGAGGGCAAGGCTTCACGCGATGAGATAATCATCGCAACAAAGGGAGGCTACATACCGTTTGACGGTTCCCCTCCAGGGGATATGAAAACATACCTTATCGAGACCTTTATAAAGCCAGGGATCGTAAAACCGGAAGATATAGTAGCGGGAAGTCACTGTATGACGCCGCGATACCTGGAGAACCAGCTCGAATGCAGTCTCGAAAACCTCGGTCTTGGGTGTGTGGATATCTATTACATCCATAACCCGGAGGAACAGCTACGCCAGGCATCTATAGAAGAATTCCATAGCCGTCTAAGAGCCGCTTTTGAAATTCTGGAGAAGAAGGTATCCGACGGCAAAGTCTCCCTGTACGGCGCCGCTACCTGGAACGGTTTCCGTCAGCAACCTGATTCCAGGGGCTACCTGTCACTGGAGGAGATGGTGAAAATCGCCGAAAAAGTCGCCGGAGAAAATCATCACTTCAAAGTTATTCAGCTTCCTTATAACCTGGCCATGCCGGAGGCCCTCGTTGCCAGGAATCAAAGCGTAGAGGGAGAGTTTACCTCCGTGATTGAAGCCGCATGGAGGCTGGGTGTCAATGTTGTGGCCAGTTCTTCTCTTCTACAGAGTCAGCTTTCCCGGAATCTCCCTGATTTCATTGGAGAATACCTGATTGGACTCAAGACCGATGCACAGCGGGCACTTCAGTTTGTTCGTTCAACCCCAGGAATCTCCACGGCCCTCGTAGGAATGAGCAACATCCGCCACGTCGAGGAAAACATGCAGCTAGCCAAAATCCCGCCCGCTTCTCCGGAAGACCTCCAGAAGCTTTTTACCCATGAGGGGTAGCTTTTTTCAAAGCGTGGATTTAAAACGAACCCCCTGAGTGAAATCTATATTATTTGCTTAGCCCCTTCAATTGTTGCAATTCATCGGCTGTCCATGGAGTGGTACGGTCGGCAGTTCCTTTGCGAACTTCGTCTACCATGTTTGGCGTAATTTCCCCCGCGTCATTTCCCCAGCTAGTTCGAACATGGGTGAGGACGGCGGCGATCTCCTCGTTTGAAAGCTTGGAGCCCCATTCAGGCATGACGTTGTTGTAGGTCGCGCCCTTTACCTCTATAGGTCCCTGAAGGCCGTGAAGCACTATGCGTATCGGGGTCTCCGGGTCATTTATTACCCATTCGGAACCGACCAGTGGAGGGAATGCGCCGGGGAGTCCCTGTCCGTTTGCCTGATGGCAGGCTAGGCAAACGCTGGCATAAACCTGCCCCCCGTCCACTGTAGGCTTCGTTTCCGCTCCTGGTTGAGTCGGAGCTACAGCTTTTCTTTCTTCCAGTAGGTGAACATAGGGACCGAATATTCCTCCGTATCTTCCTATGTAAAAACCAGCCCAGAAAATGAGAAGGACGGAAATTACCCAGAGCCACCAGGGAGGGGGTTCCAGTCCTTCCCGTGGCTCAGGTGGTTCACGGAGCGCCTGTTTATGAAGGTCGTATATGTCGTGTTTCTCTTCCTCGGGGCGAAATCGCCATTCCGATTCGTGCTTTTCGTCACTCATTGCTATTACCCGTTTCCTCGATAGGATAGGTATGGTCGAGGCTTAGGAGATAGGCTACCAGGTCGAGGGCATCCTGGGTTGCTATTATGACTTTGCCTTTTGGAGCGAATTCTTCCGGCACCGGAACGATACGCTCTCCTCTAGCGGCGTAAACCTCCTTTGCGAATACCTCATCTTCCTTGAATAGCCAGGGATAAGGCGGCATCAACGACCCGGGTGAAGTCGCCCGTGGGTTGTATAGATGAATTAGATGCCAATCCTCGCTAGGCTGTCTTGCCCCTATGTTGAAAAGGTCGGGGCCCGTTCTCATCGTGCCGAGAAGATGAGGTCTATCGTAGACATAATCTCCCGGTACCGATGGTCTTCCCCACCCGCGTTTCTGGTCCGCCCCAAATCCCTCCGGGCGGGTCTGCTGGCTATGACAATAAACGCACCCCTCACGTATGTAGATAGCCCTCCCGCGGAGTTGCTGGTCGGTATAGGGTTTCAGTCCTGAAGCGGGTTTAATCTCGCTTATTTGTAAATCGGGAATCAAGGTCAAGCCGGTCCATCCTAAAAACAATGTAGCCAGCACTCCCAGGAAAAATACATAAGCCTTTATGTACATCATCTTGAACGAACCTCAGCTTCCTCACGCCAGGGTGGGGCCAGTCTTATCGCTCCCTTGCGGGTTACCATCAGAATAAAGATGTAGATAAAGAATAAATGTCCGATGAGAATCAGTACTCCCCCGATAGAGCGGGCTAGGAGATAATGCTTTGTCACATCCACCGATTCCATGAAAGGACGGGAAGCATCGTTCATGTAAAACCCCTGCAGGATTCCTCCGACAGTCATTGATACTACATACAAAGTAATTCCTAGGGCCACGAACCAGAAATGGAATTTGATCATGACCGGATAGGGCCATTCCCATCTGAGCAGTCTGGGCATGATGTAGTAAATCGCCCCGAATAGAATCATGGTGAAAAAGGCGTACAGGCCGAGATGGGCATGTCCTACCGTGTAGTGGGTAAAATGTGATACCTCGCTGAAAGACCTGAGCGCTTCTATAGAACCCTGAAAGCTCACTGCAGTGTAGCACATGGCGCCGAAGACGACGAAGCGCAGTGTCGGGCTATATCTTAGTTTTCCAAAATGACCTACCATGGTCAGGTGGTGGTTTATGGCCACGGTTATAACCGGAATGAACATGAGGACGCTTGCCACGATAGAGGTGGTAATAAGCCAGGTGGGAAGCGGACCACCTACCAGGTGGTGAATGCCGTTCCAGTTGTAGAAAAGGGCGAATGTCCAGAAGCCAAGTAGCGAGAGGTAGTAGCTATGGATAGGGCGTCCTATTACCTTGGGAATAAAATAGTATGCGGCGGCCAGGCCGGCAGGCGTGACCCATACGGTCAGAAGATTGTGAGCATACCACCAGTTGCCAGCCGCCTGAGTCACACCGGAGTAGAGAGGCAGGTTTGCCACGACGTAAAGGATTGGGAACCATACGGCGGATGCCAGTATGTACCATAAAGAAACGTAAATGTGCTTCACTTGCCGCGCTTGAAAAGTGCGAAGTATGGAGAGGGAGAAAAAAAGGGCGGCGGGCGTAATCAGATAAACCGATCCTTTGGGAAATTCTAGCCATTCCATTCCCTGGCTGCCCCCTCCGAGTATGTAGATAACTCCGTACAATACCCCAATGTTCCAAAGAATAGCGGATATGTACAAAAGCTTGGTCCAGGCCACTTCCGTGCGACACAATCTAGCAGTGAGCCAAACATAGCAGCCAGCTATGGCCAGCGAAGACCAGCCGTAGACTACGGCGTTTAGATGAGCGGGACGCACTCTGCCAAAGGTAAGGGAAGGCATGGATCCTAGCCAGTCCGGGAAGTTGAATTTGAATGAGGCGATAAGTCCAAAGATTGTCCCTATGAGGAGCCATAGTACCGCTGACATGAAGAAGACGATTACCGGGCCGGAGGCAGATATGTCGCTACGGACACGGAATGATAATTCAGGGGACTCCCCTAGTTGAACAGCGCTATCGTCTGACCCCATCCTTGTCTCTCCGGCTCGAATCTTCAGCGGCTAACTAAAAAAGTTAAACTTATAACTCTGGTCGAGTATCGGAATTAGTTTGCCTGTTTTTCTTGTGCTGCTTGTCGGATTCAGGAAATCCAAAGGTGTTATCGGTCATCTTTCCTACTGGCTCTTCTTCGTCAAAAATGGCGTAAGCGCCAGTGTCAAAGTCTCTGAACTGCTTCTTCCCCGCAGCCCATACGAAGGCCAATATGGCCATTCCTCCACCAAGTAGAGAAACCAGAATAAGTATTAGAGCGCCGGTTGGAATCGTCATATTTTATTAATCCTAAGAGGTCCTATTGCCTGAATAATGTTTCAAAAGTGATAAGCACATCCATTTATAACAACAGATATTTTTATCCAAACCAGCTACCTATAACCTCGTTGTCACCCTGGGGCCCTTCCTTAGATTCAGGATATACTCGGCGAAAGGTCTAATACTCGTAGAGATTCTTCGCCCTCGGCGCCGGAATGACGGAATGGGTGGCGCTGTTTCCGGGTATAGATTTGTACTGACAACGCTTGAAATCTTAAGTTCCATACTATCCACGAAATCTGATATATCTTGGTGAAATCGCTTATATCTATTATACGAATAACCGCCCAGTTGACAAGGTGATAAATTTCCACAATAATACAATCGTTTGTTTGAAACATACGTTTGTATGATACTGAAAGAGAGCAAGATGGATGAAAAGGATACGAGGGAACGCATACTAGACGCTGCAGAAAGTCTCTTTGCAGAGAGGGGAATCAAGGAAACCTCTATAAGAGAAGTAACAAAGATAGCCGGAACCAACCTGGCATCGGTGAATTACCACTTTGGCTCCAAGGAAGGACTTATCCGTGAAACCATATCTCGTAGGCTAAAACCCATCAACAAAGAACGCCTACGTCTTCTAGACGAACTGGAAACAAAGGCGGGCGGTTCTCCTCTTCCAGTTGAATCTATCCTCTACTCTCTCTTCAGCCCGGCGATAGAGTTTTGCCTGAGTCACCCCGATTTTATGCGTCTTGTAGGACGCATTCTTTTCGAGCCGGACAAAAATCTTCAAGCTTACTTTGTATCTCAGTTTGGTGAGGTTATTGTTCGTTTTAAAGCCGCACTCGGTCGCTCGTTGCCCGACTTACCGGAGAAAGAGCTTCTCTGGAGAATGCATTTTTTAGCGGGTGCTATGATTCATACCTACACCAACCACACCGTTCTGGAAGCTTTCTCCGGTGGTCTATGCAAAATCACAGAGGATAAGGAAGTAGTGGACAGGCTGATTAACTTCTGTGCGGCTGGCCTCCGGGCGCCAGTACGGGTCGAGTCTGTAAATGATTATTAAATTTAGACTTAAAAATTTGAATCAAGGATTGTGATTCAGGGAAAAAGAATCGTGAATATGCTGACTCTAACAAATTTGGAGTACATCGATATAGGAGTACATCGATATATAGGAGTTGTCATTGCGAGCGTTGTGGTTCCCGGAATTCCTCCCTCTTCATCACTACCTCAGATCCCAGCGAAGCAATCTCGCTTTAGATTGCTTCGTCGCTATAGCTTGTCCTGAGCATGGTCGAAGGGCTCCTCGCAATGACACTTGTTGTTAAAGGTATGAACCAGAAATGAGATCAAGTAGCAAATTTAGGACGGATATCTATGTCTTGGTTATGGTTGGAGTGTTTCTTTTCCTGACTACTGGCTGTTCACTTTTCGGCATCGGAGAAGGCAAACAGCTTGTTCTCAACGGAACAATCGAAGCAGACGATATTCTGGTCGGCTCCAAAATAGGCGGGCGCGTCACGGAGGTTCTGGTGAAAGAGGGAGATAAGGTAAAAGCAGGAGAGGTTTTGGTTCGATTGGACGATGCCGAGTTAAAATCCAGGAGAGAGCAGGCGTTGGCCGGGACCAAACAGGCAGAGGAACGTGTAAAAGAGAGAGAGGCCTATCTCAAGCTGGTGGTTACCGGCAATCGTCAGCAGGAAATCGAGCGGGCAAGGGCCCAATGGGAATCGGTCAAGGCTAAATTGGATTTGGCCATCAAGGATAAGGAGCGGTATGAGAGTCTTTATGAGAGAGGCGTCGTATCCCGGCAGCAAAGAGACAATGCAGTCAATCAAGTGGCCGTGTTGAAAGAAGAAGCCGCTTCGGCCAAGGAAACCTACGACTTGATGAAATCCGGATTCCGTGATGAGGAGATTGCCCAGGCCCAGGCGGATTTGACCCAGGCCAAAGCGGCATTAGAGCAATCGCTCTCCGCCCTTGAGGAAGTCGAAACCCTACTCAAGGAAATGACCATCCGTGCCCCGATGGACGCTATCGTGGAAGTTTGTGACTTATTCCCAGGAGATTTGCTAGGGGCTAATCAGACCGCGGTTACCTTAATACTGCCCGATAGGCTTTGGGTAAGGGTTTATGTACCGGAAAATTACCTGGGCTACATGAAAGAAAACGCAAAGGTGGATGTAAGGGTGGACTCTTTTCCGGAGGAGACCTTTCATGGTTATGTGGAACAAATAAACCGTAAGGCGGAGTTTACCCCGCGCAATATTCAATCGGTCGAGGAGAGGGTTAATCTGGTGTTTGGAGTGAAGGTGCGTTTGGATAATTCTTCGGGAAGGCTACGCGCCGGCATGTCCGCCGACGTGACCTTTCCGGATGTGAGGAAGATGTAATGGAAAATGAGGTTTAGCACTATTTAAACCACAACGGCACTGCGACACTAAGAAATATAGAAAGATTTCTAAAATTAACTCTTTGTGAAACTTCGTGTCTTTGTGTCTTTGTGGTTAATAAAAAGTATTTAATCAAATCATGGAAACACCGATTCAGGTAAGGAATCTTTCCAAGAGATTCGGCTCGTTTACCGCCGTCAATAGCGTCACCCTGGATGTAAAAAAGGGCAATATATTTGGACTACTCGGCCCGAACGGGTCGGGGAAATCCACCCTTATAAGGATGCTCTGCGGTATTCTCGTGCCCACCTCCGGGACTGCTAATATACTCGGATTCGACATTGTAAAGGAGCCCGAAGGGATTAAAAGCCATATCGGCTACATGTCCCAGAGGTTTAGTCTGTATGAAGACCTGAGCGTAGAAGAAAATATCAACTTCTATGGACAGTTGTATGGTGTTAACGGGAAGGAATTTCGAAGAAGACGTGATGAATTGTTTTCACTTACACGCATTGAACCTTATCTAAAGAGGCGTGCCGGGCTCTTATCCGGCGGCTGGAAGCAACGGCTGGCGCTCGTTTGCGCCATGCTCCACGAGCCGGAGCTGATTTTTCTGGACGAGCCAACGGCCGGGATTGACCCGGTGGCTAGGCGAGAGCTATGGGATTTGCTATTCGATTTGTCTGGACAGGGTATCACCCTTTTCGTAACCACACACTACATGGATGAGGCGGAAAGGTGCAGCCACGTCGGATACATATATTCGGGAAATCTGATAGTGGTTGGCGCGCCGGATGAGCTTAAGGAACTGCCCGAGGTAAACCCGGCTGGATACAAAAGACTCGAGGTCAACTGCGAACCAGCTACCGTTGGTCTCAGAAGAATTAACCAGTTAACCAGCGTACGCGATGCGACCATATTTGGCCAGGCGATTCATCTACTCGTGGAGGACTCATTCGAGGAAGAGGAATTGTACAGGGTGCTGGAAAGAGAGGGTTTAAAACACATCGAGATAAGACCGATACTGCCGAGTTTAGAGGATGTCTTCGTCACCCTTACCAAATTAAAGTCTGGGAGCTCGAACCATAATGTCCATTAAATCCAGGTTCCGTGGTTTTAAGGGAATCCTTTATAAAGAGGTCATTCAGTTGATGCGGGACCCGATAGCGTTATTTTTTGCGTTTTTCCCGCCTCTCATACAGGTCATAGTCTTCGGCTTTGCCATTAACACGGATATAAAACACATACCGGCCGTTTTCTACAACCAAGACCAGCGTCGCCAGAGCCGGGAATTCCTGGACCAGATGAGGAATACCCAGTATATCGACTTCGTGGCGGAGGTTCACTCGGAAAAGGAACTGGCTAACGCATTAACTGGAGGGGGCAAATATGTCGGTATAAAGATACCTCCCGACTTCTCGGAGAACCTGGCTCATGGCAAACCGACCAACGTGCTGGTCCTGATAGACGGCTCGGATAATACCATTGCCGCTCAGGCGCTTAACGTGACCAGTAATCTTGCCCTTAGAAATTCACTCGAAGAATTATTAAGAGAGTCCGGTAAGAGCATCAAAGATATGCCTTTGGATACCCGTCCAAGAATCCTATATAACCCCGATTTAAGAAGCCAGGATTTCTTCGTGCCCGGTGTCATAGGAGTAGCGCTACAACTGTCAACAATCATTCTTACTGCTTTTTCCATCGTTCGGGAAAGGGAACGCGGGACACTCGAGCAGTTGATGGTCACTCCGCTATCCGAGTTCGGCCTTCTGCTCGGGAAAATAATTCCATACACCGTGCTCGGGTTTTTGATGGCATGCTTTCTTTTCTTCATTATGTCCGTGGTATTTAAAGTAGATGTAGCCGGTAATGTCTTTCTGTTACTCGCTCTGACTCTGGTCTTCATATTCACAAACCTGAGTATAGGGCTCTTGATATCCTCCCGGGCGAAGACACAGACCGAGGCAATACAGATAGCCGTAGCTACTCTTCTACCGTCCATCTTCCTATCGGGTTATATATTTCCCCGGTTTACTATGCCGGACATCTTTTACGCCATGAGCTTCCTGATCCCTACGACTTACTACATGAACATTCTCCGTGGAATAATACTCCGCGACGCCGGTGCGGTAGATTTGGGTGTAGATATCATTGTGCTGTGTAGCATGGGTCTTCTACTCTTTCTCCTGGCGGTCAAGCGTTTCAAGAAGCAGATCTCCTAGGGTTCATGACTTAACTCGAGAATTCCATGTGGCCAAAGGACTTCCGCTGTCATTGCGAGCACATTCGCCGAGCCTGCAATGAGAAAAGCGAATGTGCAGTATTAACATTACGGTTTCCTGACTCCCTTCAATCCTTTGACAAAGTAGGAATTAGGACAGGCTTGATCATCGATTAGATCGCGGATACCCTAGATCGGGACTCCTACCTATGTGTCATCCCCGTGGGAATGACAACGTCTGCATCCTTCGACCCATCGGCGATGCTCAGGGCTCAGGATGAGCGGATGTATATCCGCTGATAATCATTAATAAAATAAAAACCCGTTCGTAGAGCCAGGTCGTTACATTCAGTGTAAATTCCACCGAAGGGCTCCTCGCAATGACATGTGAGAATGCACGGTTTACGGCAGGAGGTTAATAGCTTTACGACTCACATAAATTCAAGAAAAAAGCATTGATTAACCGGGTCAAATTTTACGTTTGGCTAAGTTTATTTCATTGCCTTTAACTCGGTGTTAGCTCCAGGCGGTATGCGCTTCGGAAGTATTCTTGACAGAAGGGAATATCCAGATACAATCTAAAAGTTTTATTGATTTTTGTGTTTTTTACCCCAGATTTTTTTCAGTAAAATATAGTTGGATTCTAATCTCCAAACATGTCAACGGCAAAATATGGAGAAGTTATGGGTAAAGACAAGTGGGTTTGTGTAATTTTGACCCACCGGATTAAGTTAGATTGGGGGTATTTTGTGCTAGATGCTTAAGTTTTTTTCTCTTTTAAAAGATGTTGCTATCACCCTTTCGGTCGTGGTTTCCTGCTCTTATGCATTTGCGATTACCAACACAGCGGATTTAAAGGAAGTAGGAATTGATGAAAAACTGGCTGAACCCTTACCGCTAGAACTTACCTTTTATGATGAGGAGGGCAAGCAGGTCAGGCTTGGGGATCTTTTCAATGAGGGTAAACCGGTAGTTCTAGCATTGGTGTATTACAGTTGCCCCCGGGTATGCTCGTTTATCTTGGACGGGGTTAAGAATTCCATTAATGATTTATCCTCCCTCTCACTGGGTAACGACTTCAAGATAATAGCGGTAAGCTTCAATCCCGATGACTCGCCTGATGTAGCCAAGGAAAAGGCAATTAGTTACTATGATGGATTACGAAACGATCATTTTCCAAAGGGGAATTGGCATTTCCTGACAGGCGATGAAGAAAATATAAGACAGCTTACCCAGTCAGTGGGGTTTAAATACAAGAAGGATGGGGAAGAGTTTGCCCATCCTATGGCTATAACAGTGCTCACCCCGGACGGAAAAATATCTCGATACCTATACGGGGTGCAATTCGAGCCCAAAGACCTCAAGCTCGCCTTAATCGAGGCATCTAACGGCGAGATCGGTTCTTCAAAGCTGATAAATAAGGTGATGCTTTTCTGCTATGAGTTCGACCCGGTGGGAAAAAAATATGCCCTCAAGGCGTTGAATGTGGTGAAGGCAGGCGGGGTGGTGACGCTCTTATCATTAACCGTATTTCTGACCTATATGTGGAGGAGAGAAAAAAAATAAATTAAAAAGTCCATGGAGGTTTAAAAAGGCTAAAGATGAACTGGCTTCCTGAAGTGGCATCCAATTTTGCGGGCAAAGTGGATACGGTCATATGGTTCATTACTATCATTTCCGTATTTTTCTTCATCCTTATCACCGTTGGTCTTGTTTACTTCGCCATAAAGTACAGGCGGAGGAGCGAAGATGACGAAACTCCATACATAACCGGGAATCATTTTCTAGAGACCCTGTGGACGGTTATACCCTCGATATTGGTAATAATTATATTCGTTTATGGCTTCGTGATTTTCAGGGAGATGAGGACGCCCCCGGAGGACGCCGTCGAGGTGAACGTGGTCGGAAAGCAGTGGCTCTGGCAATTTCAGTACGAAAACGGTAAAACCACGATAAATGAGCTTTACGTGCAGCTTGATAGACCGGTAAGGATGATCATGAGGTCAGACGACGTGTTGCACAGCTTCTTTGTCCCGGCATTCCGGGTAAAGCAGGACTTAGTCGGGGGTATGTACACCCAACTTTGGTTCACCCCGACCAAGGTGGGGATCTTCGACATGTTTTGCGCCGAGTATTGTGGGACCGGGCATTCGGCTATGTTAGCCAAGGTTTACGTTATGAGTCCGGAAGCGTACGATAGGTGGGAAAGGGGTGAGGAGGCAGATGGAGTGGGAGCAGTGGCATCCCTTCCCCCGGCCGAGCAGGGTGAAAAGCTATACAAAGAAAGGGGTTGTAATGCCTGTCACAGTATCGACGGCACCAAATTAGTGGGTCCTTCCTGGAAGGGGCTCTTCGGACACGAGGTGACCCTTCAGGATGGCTCGACCGTCACCGCAGATGAAAACTACATACGAGAGGCAATATTAGAACCGGGGGCTCAAATAGTACAAGGATACCAGCCGGTTATGCCGTCTTTTAAGGGAATTCTGAGCGACCAAGAGATTTCAGCGATTATTGCTTACATAAAGACTTTGAAGTAAATGAAAATACAAATTACAAATGGATAAATATTCATCTTTGGCTGGGACTTAGAAATTGGAAATTTGGATTTGTTTGAGATTTGTTGTTTGGTGCTTGTAATTTGTTTCTCGATTGTATTTATGGCTAGATAGCTAGGAATCAACATTAGGAGGGAATTTGTCATGGCAAACCATACCATTGCCGAGACCATATATGTTCCGTACCTGGAGAAGAAGGGATTACTCTCCTGGTTACTTTCGACCGACCATAAACGCATAGGAATAATGTATCTTGTTTCCATTTCCACTTTTTTCCTCATAGCCGGCCTGGCCGCACTTCTGATGAGGCTGGAGTTGATTTCTCCTGGTAAAACCATAGTCGACGCACATACCTATAACGTACTCTTCACCTTTCATGGCACGGTGATGGTTTTCTTCTTCATCGTTCCCGGGCTGGCTGCGAGTTTCGGCAACTTCCTAATTCCCCTGATGATAGGGGCGCCGGATGTGGCCTTCCCAAAACTAAATCTGGGGAGTTACTGGCTCTATTTGTTAGGCACAACTATTCTATTGATTTCTCTTCTAAAACCTGCAGATACCGGCTGGACCTTTTATACCCCTTATAGCATCCAGACCGGAACCGATGTGGTCCTCCTTACTACTGGAATATTCGTGCTGGGTTTTTCATCTATTCTCACCGGACTTAACTTTATCGTAACCATACACAAGCTTAGGGCCCCGGGGATGACCTGGCATCGCTTAAACCTCTTTATATGGGCTTCCTATGCCACGGCTATACTCCAGCTTCTGGCCACCCCGGTGGTTGGAATTACCCTTCTTCTACTTATCATGGAGAGGGTCTTTGGGATCGGATTCTTCGACCCGGCAAAGGGTGGAGACCCGATTCTATTCCAGAACTTCTTCTGGTTTTATTCCCACCCGGCGGTTTATATCATGATTATTCCAGCCTTCGGTGTCATTTCCGAGGTTCTGCCGGTTTTTTCCAGGAAACCTATTTTCGGCTATAAGGCCATTGCCTATTCCAGCCTGGCCATAGCACTAATCAGCTTCCTGGTGTGGGCGCATCACATGTTTGTTAGCGGCATATCGGAGGTGGCGGCAACCATATTTTCTTTCCTTACCTTCCTCGTAGCCATTCCAACGGCAATAAAGGTCTTCAACTGGACGGCCACACTTTATAAAGGCTCGATTGACCTTAAGACGCCCATGCTGTATGCACTGGCCCTTATTTTCCTTTTCACCATCGGCGGGCTCACCGGGGTGTTCCTGGGAGCGCTGGCGGCGGATGTACATCTTCACGACACCTATTTCGTGGTCGCACATATGCACTACGTCATGATAGGTGGGACGGTCATGGGCTTTTTCGCTGCGCTTCACTTCTGGTATCCCAAGATGTTTGGAAAGATGTACAACGAGAGAATCGCACAAATTGCCTTCTGGTTCGTATTCATAGGCTTCAATGTGACCTTCTTCCCGCAGTTCATACTGGGAACTCAGGGTATGCCCAGAAGGTATGCCGATTATCCCCCAGAGTTTCATTCCCTTCACGAGCTATCTACCATCGGCTCATGGATTTTGGGAATCGGAATATTCATATTGGCCCTGAATTTACTCCGAGGATTATTCAACGGAGAGAAGGCAGAGGATAACCCGTTCAACTCGGTTTCCTTGGAGTGGCAGGTGCCGTCTCCCCCGCCTCATGAGAACTTCGAGGAAATACCGCATGTAACCGATTATCCATATGTATATGGCAAGAAGAAAACGGAGGAACATTAAATGGAAGATACAACCATTGAACATACACACGGCCATCACATAGACCCGGTCGTGGAATACCGGTCGGCTAAATTCGGCATGTGGCTATTCCTGGGGACCGAAGTTCTTCTCTTTGGCGGTCTCTTCGCCGCCTATGCTATTTTCCGTGCCAAGTACCTCGATATGTTCCATGAACAGCATAAGGAATTGGATGTCATGCTCGGCGCTTTGAACACCGTCATACTGATCTTCAGCAGTTTGACCATGGCTATGGGCGTTACGGCAATTCAGAGAGGAAAACAGAAGCTTCTTACCATTTGTCTACTTATAACCATACTCTGTGGAATCGCCTTCGGGGTGAATAAGTACTTTGAGTATGGACATAAGTTTGAGCATCACATCTATCCGAGCACCAGCATATTCTTTGCCCTTTACTTCATGATGACCGGTCTTCACATGCTGCACGTATTCGCCGGGATCGCTATTTTAACGGTCTTGCTCTGGTTAAACCTGAAGGGCAAGTTCTCGGAAAAATACAACACCCCGGTGGAGGTAGGCGGTCTTTACTGGCACCTGGTTGACCTTATATGGATTTATCTTTTTCCCCTGCTTTACCTGATATCCTGAATGGAGGTTGATGAAAATGTCTTCTAATGCTCATAACGGCGATCATCACATAGTAGGTAATGGAGTCTATGTTGCCGTATGGATAGTGCTCATGATTTTAACCGTGATCACGGTTTGGGTTGCCCGCCACGATTTCGGGGTGTTCAACATAGTGGTCGCACTGGGGATCGCCTCCATAAAGGCTTCTATCGTTGCTCTTTTCTTCATGCACCTAAAGTATGAGGACAAGCTAACCTGGACCTTTGCCCTCTATCCCCTGTTCCTTCTGGCCCTCTTGATTGGTCTCACCGCAAGCGATGTATTTTACAGGGTGATGCCTTAAGTTTATGCTGGCAAAGGTTACCGTTTTTCTTTTCTTTCTCCTCCTCATATGGGGGAATGCAGTCGCCGGGCTAGGAGTGGGGCTTGCCTGCCCGGATTGGCCTCTCTGCCATGGCAAGGTCATTCCTCCTATACAATTCGATATCTATATGGAGTGGATGCATAGAAATATCGGTGCAGTAGCCTCGATTTTTCTGGTAGTACTCTCTTACTTCAGGCTCCGTGATTATAGGGGTCTTGCCCGGATAATTCCTCCTTTCACCGTACTCCTGCTTATTCTCCAGATAGTCCTGGGCGGGGTGGTAGTGCTACTTAAGCTTCCGGTTGACCTTACCACCATACACTTTGCCAACGCCCTTTTGATCTTTTCTTTAGTTTTTTATATGGCTTTCTTTGACGGCAAGAAAAATAGCCCCCTTTTTTCGGTAAACGGCTACTGGGGGCTCTTTTTTCTCCTGGCGGTGCTCGTTTTCATGCAGGCGGTCTTGGGGGCTTACGTGAGGCACTCGGATGCCGGGCTTGCCTGTCCGGATTTTCCGAAGTGCCTGGGTTTCTGGGTCCCCCCCGAGCTTTCCGGGACTATCCTTACCCATTTTTCGCATCGCACCCTCGCTTATATTATTCTTGCCGCCGTCCTTTTCCTTTATATCTTTTCTTATTTCTACTCGGCGCTCGGGAAGAACCGCTCGAAGATACTCATCCTATTATGTTTAGTTATCATGCAAATCGCTTTAGGGGTGGGGGTCATACATTCCAAACTGCATTTCTCGACCACCGCCCTTCACCTGGGAATAGCACTCTTAATCCTTTCTATTGCCCTCTTTTCCTGGTTTCAAGGTATGAAGGAAAGCCATGTATAATGTTGAATATCTGAGACTGGACAACGATAGAAACAATATGGAGCCTAAAGAAAGGGTCCCGGGCAATGTAGTTTCATCGGCTATATTGCTATCAAAGCCAAGAATAATACTGAGTGTCGCCTTCACCGGGTTTGCGGGAATGGTCCTAGCCTACAGGGGAGTTCCACCGTCGAGTTCAATTGTATTCGCCATGTTGTCTCTTCTCCTGAGCGCGGCCGGGGCAGCCATACTGAACAACCTCCTGGACAAGCAGGTGGATATCATGATGGACAGGCTGACTAAAAGGGTTCATGCCCTTCGGGTGGTGGGTGAAAAAACGGCGCTCGCTCTTTCTTTCCTTTTCATCGCCGTCTCATTGATTATCTCTTTTTACTATCTAAACTCGGTCAACGGGATACTGATTATATGTGCAATCTTGAGCTATACGCTTCTTTATACCCTGTATCTAAAACGGAGCTCCCCTTACGGGACCATACTGGGCGGTATCCCCGGTGCCCTACCCGTCCTCATTGGATATTCAGCGGTGAATCCGCGGGTCGGAATCGATGGGGTCATCCTATTTCTATTCATGATCCTCTGGCAACCACCCCATTTTTGGGCGCTCGCCCAAAAGTATAAGGAGGATTATAAGAGGGCCGGTGTACCGGTCATGCCGGTTGCCTTTGGCACGAGATATACCAACATATTCATCCTCCTTTATTCATTGTCCCTTTTTCCCCTTTCCCTCTCCCTCTGGCTCTTCGGGTATTGCTCGACCTACTATGCCGTTTTAGCCATCCTGTTTGGGGCCTATTTTGAATACGTCATGATCAGGAGCGCTCTAAAGAATTCGAGCTACGGCAAGGCCTTCGGCATATCCATAGTGTATATGCTGGCTATAATGGCATCACTGATAATTGATATCTCCTTGAACGGCATCCGTGTTTAAATCCTCTCGAATAAATCGGAATAGAACATATTGTCGGTCGTCATTCTTTTCAGTAGGGGCGAGCCGGCGGGTCGCCACTACAATTGTGGGTTCCAAGACTGAGGGCCGTATTGGTTTAATATCATTTATGTGGTATATCACTCTGACTTTATCATGCTCAAGAGCTGGCTCAACCTACTGGTCCTGCCGGAAATAAAGGAATGGTCATTACGCCGTGAGGTGATTGCCGGCATAGTTAACTTTCTCACCGCGGGGTACATCATCGCCGTAAACCCGGATATCCTGTCCCAGGCGGGGATGCCCCGCGCCGCCCTGGTTTCGGTGACCTGCTATGCCAGCGCCATAGGGTGTTTTCTCATGGCCTTCTGGCCCAGGGTCCCGGTACTTATGGCGCCGGGTATGGGTATAAACGCCTTCTTTACCTATACCCTATGCCTAAAGGACGGTGTTCCCTGGGAGATTACGCTTGGTATCGTGTTTCTGTCCGGTCTTCTCTTTGTCTTCCTCACGGTCGGGGGCCTGAGGGAACGCATCCTTTACTCGATTCCCCATAACTTGAGGCTGGCTATTCCGGTTGGGATTGGACTTTTTATCTCCTTTATCGGTTTTCACAATATGGGACTGATCGTAGAGCACCCGGTAACACTGGTAACCCTGGGACCATTGACCCCTACTGTGATTTTGGCTTTGATAGGACTGATTGCAGCGATAGTTATGGAACGTTTTAAAATTCCGGGAAGCCTGCTGGCTATTATCTTGATTATTACGTTTGTGTCTCTGGGAATGGGATGGGTAAAAAGCCCGGAGACATGGATAAGCAAACCGCCCTCCATTTCGCCTGTTGCCTTTCATCTCGACGTTATCTCCGCCCTCAAGCCTATATATTGGATTCCGATATTTGCTTTTTTATACGTTGCACTTTTTGATAGCTTGGGGTCACTAACGGCGATAGCCTACCAGGCCGGATTGGGTTCTGGGGAGAAGATACCACACCTTGGCCGTATGCTCATGGCCGATTCTGTCGGGGCAACTACCGGTGCAGTGTTGGGCACTTCTACGGTAACTGCGTATATCGAATCGGGTGCAGGGGTAGCCGCCGGCGGCCGCACTGGCTGGACCGCTCTATTCACCGGCATTCTTTTTCTGCTGGCCCCTCTCTTTGCCGGGGTCATCGCCATTATTCCATCCTACGCCACTGCCGTCGCCCTGGTCATAGTGGGAATATACATGATAAAACACATAGTGGAGATTGATTTTACCGATTGGGATGAGGGCGCCCCGGCATTTTTAATGATCCTGCTCATGCCGTTAACCTACAGCATATCAAACGGCCTTTGTTTCGGCATACTTAGCTATATCGCCATACAGCTTGCTACCGGCAAATGGCGAAAGATAACCCCAGTACTTGTTTTCATCGGGGCACTTTCACTTCTTTACCTCATACTGGGTGCTAAAGAATAAGTCCTTCTGGATTAACTTCCCGAGTCTTATATAACGTTTTTTCATCTAATTTAGGAGTCGGCCCATGCAATCGGTAACTGCTTGTCGTTTTGGGGTTATCTTTTAAAGGGTCGAGCAAAGAGATTAATGAGTAATTAATCTTTAATTTTTCTCGACGGAGCAGCTAAAGTACATGGCGATGTGTAAAGACGTGGTGGAGAACATCATAGGCTATATCGAAGCGGAGTTAGACCATAAAACATTAGAAGAGCTGGTCAAGCACTCTGCCGATTGCCCGGAGTGTCAGGCGTTTATCCGGACCTATCGCCGGATGCTTGAACTTACCGGCCAACTAAAAAAGAAGACCTTCGTTACACCTGAAATCAGGAGAAGGCTAAAAGAGTTTTTGCGGTCTCGAATAAATCCCTGTTAGTCTAAACAGCTTTATTAGTTATCAGTCTTCAGACTGGATAAAAAGAGGGAACTTTAAATGACCAAAAGCATATCTTTATTCTTCAAGAACTTCTTCAGACCTGAAACCACGGCCAGGGCTATCAAAGTAGCTGTTGCTGTAGCACCTATTCTCATATGGATTAACCACTTTGACCTGATAATGGCTCAGAAATTCACTCCGGTCTTTTACTTAAAATGTTTCCTCACGTTTTTTGTCCCTTATTGCGTTTCAGCTTTTTCCTCTGCCCAGGCTTATTCGGGAAAAAAACCTAGGATAATTATGGTAATGGCCGGGACTTAATCAAACAGACGTTGCCTAAGCCACCTATTTACGGGATTGCCACGCCGCCAAAAGACGGCGGCTCGCAATGACAAATAAAAGAGGGAGCCAAAGGGACTGAAAATGACAGGAGTGAGAATTTATCCGGAAAATGTAGCCTGTCCCAATACTGCCCAGTAAATTAAGTTACCGGTAAATATTAGCTAACTTTTTAAAATAGAGAAGCCCCCTACTTCTCTTAAAGGGGGCTTCTCCCGCTCAAAGGTGGATGGATAGGTAGGCTAAAAACTCTGAACGCGATTCGCTATGCGCCGTTTATCTGAAGGCTGTAGCCTCAACTTCTAATTCATTAAGACTCCAATCGTAATCTAGATAGCCGATCTTGAAATCATCTCTTTTTAAAAATTGTTTTTCCTCTTCGGATTTAAGGTACTTCATCACGAAGTTAAGAACCGCTCTCTCTTTCGGACTCCTGTCGCTGAATAGACCGGTGTTTCCATAGTGCTCGACGAAGTCATCACCAAACCATTTGAATATCATGGAAAGCTTCACCGTTCTCTCGGCCGGGTTGATTCTCACCCCTTTATCACTGTTGTTGACGAAATCAGCCGAGGCGGAATCTAGTTGCTCTTCGATGATATCCGCCCGGTAGGCCTCATTTCTCAGATCCGGGCATCCTATGGAAGCGCAGTTAATGGCCGCATGGATTCTGGGTTCTTCAAATTGTTTTCTCAGGATCTCGTGCTCAATCTCGTTCAAGGTTACCATCCTGCCCACTGCCCGAAACTCCAGCCTGTCCCACACTCCGTCAATTTGACGGATGCTGTTTCCGGGATAGAAAAGGCTAACCAGGCTAAAGCCCCTATGAATGGGGTAGTTATCCATTATGGCTTTAATGGTAAAGGCGTTATAGGCGTTAATCCAAAAAGCCAACTTCCCTTCCCGTGACCAGCTTTCGTATTGGCTTTCGGTTACTGAGCCGAGTCCTTTGAGATAGGCGTTGAACTCTTCTCTTGAGCTTATGAAACCATCATAGTCAACCTTGGCGTTATGGACATACTTTTTGAGCAGTGAATCAAAAATAGAGTGCGTATGGTCGAATTTACCGGCTTCTCTCTCGGCTAGGGCGTAAGAGACGATTACCAATGAACTCTGCCGAGACTGCATTGAAACCAGGGCCACAGCAAAAGCTACAATCATGAGGATTACCAGTCTAGCCGTTAAATTCTTCATCATGATATCCTTATTATTCGGGTCTTCTAACGGTCATCGAAAGAATGCTCAGTCCTGTTTTTCAGTCCTTTAATTTTCGATCTTTACTTTGTGCCTTAGTGCCTTCGTGGTTCCGTATTCTTTTTTGATTAGATGGACAACCGGCCTAAAAGGTTTCAGGGCATTAAAGATAAAATGGAATGGTTTAAATTCCTTTTCCCCTGGTTATAAATTTACCGATGGCCGAGATAAATTGCTTAGAAAGGATTCTACAAGCTCAGGATTCTTAGAGTAGCAAGAAACTAAAAATGTTACACGCCATCATGCATCATGAATCTTGCATCGTGCACCATTTCTTTATTAGTGTGAATTCGTGCCTATTCGTGGCTTAACTAGGCCAGTTTTATTGATCCCAACTCCCCATGTATCCATTCCCAAACGGGCACTTTCCCAGTCTTATGTGCTCTTCGAATTCATGCCGGAATTTTTTTACGATTGATTCTACGGGCATGGCACATCCGTCGGCGAGCGCGCAAATAGTCGTCCCTTTCATCTGGAAACAGGCGTCCAAAAGGGTGTCGATAAACTCCATGCGGCCTCTTCCCTCTTCTATCTTGGTTAGCATTTTTTCGAGCCACCAGGTACCCTCTCTACACTGAACGCACTGTCCGCAGGACTCATCCCGGTAGAAGTGGGCCAGGTTTTGGGCCACTCTAACCATGCAGGTGGCATCATCGATCACGGTCACTCCGGCTGTACCCAGCATGGAGCCCGCCCTCGACAGCGAGTCAAAGTCCATAGGGATGTCTATCTCGTCGGCGGAGAGCACCGGGGCAGAGGAGCCTCCCGGGGATATCGCTTTTACTTGCCTCCCCTTTGGTATGCCTTCACCATATTCATAAATCAACTCCCGAAGCGGGATCCCCAGGGGGAGTTCATATAGTCCGGGGCGGTTTATGCATCCGCTGAGGCCGTAGATTTTTGTGCCGGTGTTTTTGGGGGTGCCTATTTCAGCAAACCAATCCGCACCATTGTTGATGATGTGGGGCACGCAGGCCAGGGTCTCGACGTTGTTCACGATTGTTGGACAGCCGAAAAGCCCGACCTGCGCCGGGAAGGGGGGTTTCGGCCTGGGTTCTCCGTTCTTACCCTCGATGGATTCAAGAAGCCCGGTCTCTTCTCCGCATATATAAGCACCCGCTCCCCTAAAAAGCACGACGTCGAGATTGAACCCTGAGCCCAGGATGTTCTCTCCGAGAAATCCCTTTTCATATGCTTCACCGATCGCCCTCTCCAGAATCCTGGCCCCTTTTGGCATCTCACCACGGATGTAGATGTAGCACTTGTGGGAATTTATGGCGTAGCAGGCAATAATAATTCCTTCTAGCATCTGATGCGGGTCACGCTCGATGATTTCCCTGTCCTTGAAACTCCCCGGCTCGCTCTCGTCGGCGTTACAGCAAAGGTAGATTGGCTTCTTGGAGTCCCTTTGAATGAAGCTCCATTTGATCCCGGTGGGAAACCCGGCCCCTCCGCGTCCTCGAAGCCCAGATTTTTTAACCTCATCTATTACCTGAAGTGGGTCTGTTTTTAGCGCCTTGGGAAGGGCGGTGTAGCCGCCAGAGGCGATGTAGGACTCGATTGTCTCCGAGTTCGGCCTCTCCACATAGGTGCGTATGATTCTCATCTCGGGCATCGATAGATTCCTTTTATATAGTGTTTAGGTTTATTCTAAATGGATTATAGGGCTTGGCAATAGTAGTTAAGGTAATGTATGTGATAATGAATACAAAGCTTACATAGTCGACTTTTTCCTCTCCAATAGCCTAATTCCGTCAGCAATGACCCGGGCCGCCTCTTCCACCGTCAGAGAAACATCGAGGTCAATACCGTGTTTCTTAAGCTCGAAAAATAAGGAGCCTAGGACCGGTGGCTCTATGTGACACCCGGCAATGAGTTCGAGTTGGGTAAAGACCTCCTTTGGTGTGCCCCTGGCCACGATTTCTCCACCCGCGGCCATGAGATATACGGTGTCGGCGATTAAAGGAACCGTATCGATATTATGGGTGGAGAGAATGATAGCCGTTTTATTTTGTTTAATAGGTTGATAAGGTCCATTCTACAGGTAGGGTCCAGTCCCTCAAACGGCTCGTCCAGGATAAGAAGCTCCGGCTTAGTGACCAGCGCCCCAGCCAGGCCTACCTTCGTTTTCTCTCCCCCGCTTAGATAGTGGGGAACCTTATTCCTTAGATGAGAAATGTCCAGTTGTTCGATAACATCCTCGACCAATTTTTCTACATCTTCTTTCTTGTATCCGTAGTTTCGAGGGGAGAAAGATATATCATCTGAGACCGTAGGGGCTATGATCTGCTCGTCGACGTTTTGAACGAGCACCCCGATACGCTCCCTTATTTTTACGTAGTCCCGGGATGGGTTGACACCCAGGACGCTTATCTCTCCGGAGGAGGCTTTGAAGAGCCCGAGGAGATGAAAGAGCAATGTGGACTTGCCGCTTCCGTTTGGCCCCAGGATCACCACACGCTCTCCTCTACGGACGATAAAATCAAGCCCGTGAAAGTGAAGGGATGTCCCATCGGGATAGGTATATTTGAGGTTGCTTACCCTGACTAGTTCTTCCAATTAAGGCCTCTATTTTTTTTTATATAAGCGTAAGAAAGGGTGATGGGGACGGATAAAATGGAAACCACAAGAGCGTAAATATAGTATTTGCCGAGGTCGTTCCTGACATAACCAGCAAGAGAAAGGGCCAATACCAATATCCCGATTAAGATGGGGGCGGCATCTCCTTTGCCCAATTTTTTACTTTCAAGCTCGGCCATCTTTCCGTTATATCCTCTAATCCTCATCACCCCATAAAATCTCTCCGACAGGTCGAACCCGCGAACCAATAGTAGCCCTATTCCAGATGAAAAATTGATTATGTTTTTTAAATATCGCCCTGGGGTCAAGCCCCCTCTCAGCCGGAGGGCCTTGATTAGGTTGTCTATGAGTTCAAGCAAGATAAAGATAGAGCGGTAGGTTAGGAAGAGCCCCTCCACTACCACCCTGGGAAGTAGAGGCCTCAGGGCAGCAAATACATTGGGGTAAGGCGTGGTTACGATGAGTAGCACCATGGCCAGCGCCGCATCAAGGGCTTTAAGAACAATGACTCCACTTCCTATCCAATTTCCGTTCCAACTGGCTATGGCAAAGAGGAGTGCAAAGATACCCGGATATGAGGCTATGGAGATGGTTTTTAGGAAGGGTAATCTAGTGAGGATTACAAAGGCAGTGAGTATTAGGTATATGCTTAGTAACAGTATAAAATCGTCCGTAATCACGACCGAGGCAATAACTAAGGCCACGAATATTACTTTATACTTGGTCGAAGCCCGGTGAAGGAAGCTATTTCCACTATTAGCAAAATAATCGATAGCGCCGATATCCACCTGTATAACCTCCCCTAAGTCGCCTCGGAAAAGATCAAGTCAGGCCTTACCCGAGAAACGTAGCTTATAACAAACCCGGTAATTGCCGCTTCCAGTACCCATCCAAAAATTCCGAGGAATAAAACGGTTTTTGCGAATCTTACCGTATCTATCCTCTGGCTTTGTGAATTTGAATCTTCATATAAATAGCCCCGCTCATGGGAGACTATACTTTGACCCGAATTTTGTACATCATTCTGCAACGCCTCTGATGGATTTATCTGAGATATGTGAACTATACCGATCATGAGAGATGTGCTCAGCATCAGGCTAAACAGGGCGGCCAGGGCGGAGGAGAACCCTATGGAAATCCCTCCACGCCTTAAAACAGAGAGAGAGGCCCGGAAGAGGTAGAATCCTATTACAGCCTCAGCACCCACTATTAGCGTATTAAGCCCTACGACGGTGATACCCCCGTGGCCGAACATGGCGATGATAAGGTCGACGATGAAAACGGCTATGAAACCCAGGGCCGGGCCAAGGACTATGCCGGCAATCACGCTCATGTTGATATGGTAGGCAATGGGCACGATCTCGAGCGTCATTCCCACGATCATGAGGGCTGCGGCTATACCAATGAGTGGAAGTTTTTGCTCGAGCTTGATGCCACTCGCCCTTCTTATAGAGAGATAGAGGATAGCCAGGTTAATCACCCATCCGGCGGATACGAGCCAGAACGGAAGTACCCCGTCCGGGATGTGCATGTGTGACATCTAATTAATTCTCCCTTTATCTTTTCCCGTCTATCTCGGCCTGGCATTTTTGACATTTCCCGAAGAGCTGGAGGAAATGTTTGTGAATAACAAAGCCGGTCTTTTTCGATAGCTTCCTGGATATCTCTTCGAGGGGACATTCGGCAAATTCTACAATTCTGTTACATCCGAGACAGACTATCGGGTGCTGATGCCCGCTCCTGGTCATAGCGTAGCTGTGGCAGCCGTCCTCCAGATGAACCCGGGTAACCAACCCCAGGTCTGCCAGGGCCTCGAGAGCCCGGTATATGGTGGCCAGTCCCATGCCCGGAAGAATGGCTCTGACCTTATCATGAATCTCGGAAATGGACAGGTGTCCTGTGCTCTTGCTGATTACATTTAGTACGGCAAGACGCTGGGGCGTGCATTTAAGCCCCTTTTTGTGGAAGAGCGCTTTAAACGCCCTGCTGTTGTCTTTAAGTGATTTAACCGGGTTTGAGCCCTTCACTGTTTATCCCTTCTAATTGAGAAACCTTCTCAATTGTAATTGACCGAGCCCGTTCTGTCAATTCAGCATTATAATAAAGAAGATATTGAACTATACGAACTTATTAGATATTTTTCTTTACCCAAATTCTGAGGGTAATAAAATTGGGAACTCATCGGTTTGATGTAATTGTTATCGGAGGAGGTCCGAGCGGGCTTCAAACGGCCGGGTACCTATCCGAAGCCGGGTTGAGCGTCGCTTTATTCGACGAGAATTCGGAAATCGGAAAGGACGTGGTATGCTCCGGCGTCGTGAGCAAGGAGGCTTTCTCCCGGTATGACCTCCCGGAGGAAGCGGTGATAGGAAGACTGCAACACGCCGAGCTATTTTCGCCGGGGAAAATACATATTCCCTATTCTCATCCGGAAGAGGCGGCTGTGGTAGTGGATAGGCATATATTCGACGGCAAGCTGGGGGAAACCGCCCGGGCTAAGGGCACCATGATTTACCTGAATACAAAGGTGACCTCTCTACGAGTGAATGATAGGTTCGTGGAGGCCAGTCTAAAAAGCCAAGAGGGAGAGGATAAAATACGGGGAGAGGTTGCGGTAATAGCCACCGGGATAAGTTTTAACCTTCAACAATCCCTCGGCTTAGGTCGTCCTAAAAAAATCTTGAAAGGCATTCAAGTCGAGGTCAAGACAGACGCCGTCGAACGACTGAAGGTGTATTTTGGCCGCAGGTGGTCTCTCGGATTTTTTGGATGGGCTATACCCCTTGAGGACGGGAGAACCAGGGTTGGGGTGATGACCAATGGAAACGCTCTCGACGGTTTGAACAACGTGCTTTCCGAATTCAACCACAACGGTAATACCTGCCTGGAGATAGGGGTGATTAGGAGAAGGGGGATTGCCTTCGGCACCATACCCAAAAGCTACTCCAACAGAGTGATTGCCGTGGGTGAAGCGGCCGGACTGATAAAGACCACGACCGGGGGTGGGATATACTACGGCCTTATCAGTGCTGAAATCGCTTCTGAAATTATCAAAAAGGCCTTCAGAAAAGGAAACTTTGATTCCAAAATCCTATCCGAGTATGAATACGCATGGAGAAAGAGTATGGGGAAGGAGATAAAGTATGGTCAGTATTTTCACCGGTTTTATTCCAAGCTGGATGACCACTTCATAGACAAGCTATTCCATGCAGCCAGGCAGGACGGTCTCCTCTCGTTCATAGCGGAGAAGGGAAGATTTGACTGGCATAGGGAGACGGTAATCAAGATACTGCGAAGCCCAAATTTGAGAAGCGTTCTTTGGAGTGGATTGCTGAGGCAAATCTCCAACATGTAACCTAGGGATCAAGCCTCTTATCGTCGCTCCCCCAGAAAATATCCAGTGCGTATCTGGCAAAAGCCATAGAGGAGGTGAAGGCCGGTGATATCGCGTTTAAAATATGAAGAGAGTCTCCCTCCTTTATCAGGACAAAATCCGTGACCAGGCTCTTACTCTTCCAGTGAACCAACTGAGGACGGATTCCCACCTTATCTGTGTTTTCCAGGTCATTGATGGAAATCCTGGGTACCAGGCTTCTGACCTCCTCATAAAAGAACCGCTTTGAATACTTCTTTAGCTCACTCCAGGCAGCACTCCTGAAGGCGCCATTCCTGGTTAAAAGGATTCCATCCCGGTAAAGAATGGATAATGTTTCTCCAGAAAGACCGTCGAATAAACCGTAGTCTTCACGGCCGAGAGCGGGAATGGCGGTAGGGCCTGCATACACCTCGTCATGTATGCTTCTGGTGAGGTGCACTCCCAGGAAGGGGTTTCTTAGGTCGGGCACCGGGTAGATATTGCCTTTTACCATATAAGAACTTTCTTCCCTTATTTTTTTGTAGGTTCCTTTGAACGGCAATATCTTGTATTCCCCTCCGACCCCGAAGAAGTAAGCTACCCTATCAGCCTGGGCCCCCGAGGCATTCACAAACTTCTTGAAGCGTATTGTCCGTTGTCCGCTCATGGCCGTGTGGTCATCTCTTAGACCGGAGAAAGGGGTATCGAACAGGATTTTAACCCTACCGGAGCCCTCCAACTCATCGATTAGGGCCTTCAACACCTCTTTTGGGTTTATTACTGCAGTATCCGGCGAGTAAAGAGCCCTCTCCCACGTTGCCGCATACGGCTCTATCTCGGAAAGCTCCTTTTGGTCGATTATGACTGACCTCACTCCATTCGAGTCAGCCCTTCTTTTAAGCTCATAGAGTCCTTCCAGCTTGTCCTCGTCTTTTGCCACTATCACCTTTCCGGCTTCCCTTAACGCCAGTCCTTTTTCCTTACAGAACTCTTTCATCAGACGGTTCCCCTGGGCGCAGAACTTAGCCTTGAAAGAGTCGGGCGTGTAATAAACCCCGGAATGGAGTACCCCGCTATTCCTACCGCTGGCATGAGCCCCAAATGTTTTTTCTTTGTCGATGATGAGGATGTCCTCAGCATTTCGAACCAGTAACTCCCGTGCAATGGTAAGACCGGTTATGCCCGCGCCGACGATGAGTATTTCACACTCTAACTCCATCACACTCCCCTAGTCGAGTTGGTCTCGATAACTGCTGTCACGCTTATAATCATTTATGCCGCCCTCTTTTGTAGCTTTAGCATTGTAACTTATTTAATCAATCATAGTTTATTATATTCTATTCATGGAAACTGGTAATGACATGGGTATCTTCGGTGGCGACTATCCATGGTTGACCATCTACTCAAATTATGATATTGTAGTTTAATCCAACGCCAAGGAAAGGAGAGAATGTTCAAGGTAGGTGCGAAGGCCGTTTATCCCGCTCACGGCGTTGTTAAGGTAAAAGGGATAGAGATTAAAGAAATTTGCGGTACCAAGAAGGCATTTTACATACTTAAAGTTATCGATAGTGATGCTACCGTAATGGTTCCTACCGATAATGCCGGGATTGTCGGATTGAGACCGGTAATAACCAAGTCTGAAATTCCCAGCATATATCGTATACTCAGAGGCAAAAAAAGGGCTAGTAACTCCAGCAACGGCCACCAGAGCTGGAATAAGAGGTACCGTGAGTATGCGGAAAAGTTAAAAAGTGGAAATATACTGGAAGTCGCTACTGTCCTGAGAGATATCTACCTCCTTCAGAGTGAAAAGGAACTTTCCTTCGGGGAACGAAGGATCATGGATGCGGCGAGGGCTTTGTTGATCAAGGAAATCTCCATAGCCAAGAGCCTAGAAGAAGAGTCGGTTGCAGGAGAAATCGAGAAGCTTCTCAGTCAGTAGCCACATTATCCGCAATTTAGCTATCCCTTTCCTTAGTATATGCCGCAAGTTATTATAGACGTAGACGCCGCTTTAAAGCTCCGGGCTTTCTCTTTTCGTATTTCCACCCCGGTGAAAGCTGTAAGAGCGGGGATACACAAAAGCCCTTTCAAAGGTATAAGCCCGGATTTCCTGGAATATAAAGAATACTCTCGTGGCGACGAGCTTAAACACGTGGACTGGCGGCTTTACGGCAGGCTCGATCGCCTTTACGTGAGAAAGTTCGAGGATGAAGTCAACCTAACCTGGTTAATACTGGTCGATAGAAGCGCCTCCATGAGTTATGGGTCGGAGGAGGGGAATAAGCTCGATTACGCCAAAAGGCTCTCCGGAACGCTGGCCTACCTTCTTCTTAAGCAGGGGGACTCCGTGGGGATAGCCGATTTCAGCGATGAGGATATAGATATACTCCCACCCCGGGCCGGGGCATATAGTATAGCCCCTATAATTGAAAAACTAAAACACTTGAAGCCCTCCGGTAAGACCCAGATTAAAGAACCGGTCTCCAGGGTGATCGAGAAGATTAATAGAGATGCGGCATTCGTCATAGTGTCCGATTTTCTCGCTGACATCGAGTCGGTGGAGGAATGCTTCAAGCTGCTACGCTCGTCTAGAAAAGAGACAATCGCCTTCCAGGTTTTGCATCCGGATGAGATAGATTTCAATTTCAGTGGATCAATCGAGTTTGAGGACCTGGAGGACGGTAACAAGGTTCTAGTCGACGTTGAAAGCATCAAGGATACTTATAGAAAGAGGATGAGGGATTTCATGGATAAATTAAAACTCTTGTGTCATGAGAGCAGGTTTAGGTATGTTCGTTCTCCCTTGAATGCTCCGTTAGAAGACCTACTGATCCAAATTGCGGACAGATAGAGGCAAAGTTGAATTTTTCCTTATTAAATCCACTTTTTCTGATAGGGCTTTCGGCAGTTCTCCTTCCCATCGTCGCACACTTGATATCCAGGAAAAGCGCGGTCAAAAAGGGCTTTTCTGCGGTGTCCTTTCTGCTTTCTTCCCAGGGCCAGTCGGCGCGGAAATCAAGAATAAAAGACCTTCTCCTGCTCTTTCTCCGGTCTTTGGTATTGGTGATGCTCGTGCTCGTATTTTCGAAGCCAGCCTTGTTTTCCCTCTCTCCGGTGAATACGGCTGAACCGAAATCGGTCGCTATCGTCGTGGATAATTCCTTGAGCATGGCCTACGGCGATAACTTTGAGGTCGCCAGAAAGAGAGCCGAGCAAATAATAGACTCGCTCGGTGACGGAAGCTTCGGAGCAGTGCTGCCACTCGTCCCGGAGGGCGATATAAAACCGGGTATCACAGTGGATAAGTGGAGGATGAAAGAGGACTTGGAAAGCATAAAACAGTCCTATTCATTCACTGATAATGAAAGAAGGCTGGAAGAGGTGTTCGGTTTGATTCAGAAGACTCCTAACCGAGAAAAGGAGGTGATACTTATTACCGACCTCCAGAGAAACGGCTGGCGTAGAGAAAACTTCTCAAGAGCATGGCTTTTTCCGGTAGATGTTCTTTCGGGGAAGGATATGGAAAACCGCACCATCTCGGAAATAGATTTCGAGGACGAAGGGAAATCGATAAGGATAATGGTTCATGTAAGGAATTTTTCCAGGAACGGGGTTAAGAATCTCTTGGCCACAGTTTCTTTAGGCAACCAGGAGATCAAAGGCTTTTTTGAGATTGAGCCGGACGGGGAGGAAATTAAAGAGTTTATTTTTCCCAAAGATAGGCTTCCCGGTGGAGATTTGCTGGGTAAAGTGGAGATTGAGCACGATAATCTTACCCTGGATGATGTCAGATATTTTGTCCTTCCTGAAACCCAGGGACTACGGGTGCTTATGGTTGACGGCGACCCCAGGGAAGACGCTAGGCTTAGTGAAACGTATTACCTCGCCCGCGCCGTGGAGACCATTTCAGAGATATCTCCTCTCAGCCTGGAGATAGAGGATAACGATACTTTCCTCAACGACGAACTCAAGAAATACGATTTAATCCTTTTGACCAACGTAGGAGACATAACCCCGGAGAAAGCAGAGGAAATAGAGAACCGTGTAAAAGATGGAGGGGTGCTGGTCATATTCCCGGGAGACCGGGTAAGAAGTGAGGTGTATAACGCCCTTTTTAAAATCCTTCCGGCAGAGCTCGGTGTCTTATCCGAGGGCGAATATTTTCTTAAAGCCGCTACTTCGGATGGGCCTTTTGCTCAAGATATCGGAGGATACGACCGAGCAGAGGTAAAAAAACTATTCGGTCTCAAGCCGGCAAACGATTCCATTATCCTTTTGAATTCCTCTAACGATTCTCCATTCCTGCTAAGGAGGGATGTAGAATCCGGAAGCGTATTCCTCTTTGCCTCGACGGCCGATACCAGTTGGAATAGCTTCCCCCTGACCCCGGTATTCCTTCCCACCATCAAGAGGATATTCGACCTGTCGCACGACGCCCAATCTCGGAGAAGAAACTTCACGGTAGGGGACATGGTCGATATTGCTTTTACCAAGCAGGCGGGAGAGGCAACTGTTATAACGCCCGACGGGGAGAAATTCAGGGTTGCCAGGGAAAGACCAAAGTTTAGCCACACTCGCGTGCCCGGGATATATAGGGTTGAGGATGGAGGAGAATCGTTTTACAGCTTCTCCATAAATACAGACCCCCGCGAATCCGACCATGAGAGAATCTCGCTTGAAACCATACCCCAGGAGCACGATGAGAAAAGCGGATTGGTCAAGGTCTTCAGAGAAATATGGGGTTACTTTCTCTGGGGGGTTATCGCACTATTCATTTCGGAATCCATATTCCGGGTTCTCTACTACCGGTGAGGCGCAATTAGTCAACCAGGCTTGTCCCGTCTACCCAATCCGGAACGGGATGGCCCAGAAGGCGAACTATGGTTGTTTAAAGGTCAGCCGTTCTTACAAACTTCTTTTTAATCTCCTTATTGATGCACAAGGGGACGACCATATGCTCCCGGAATAACGCGCCGTGCGACGAGCGGTGCTCCGGATTCTCATGCCTGGCCCTCAAATCGAACCCCGGTTTTGCGCTAACCACTAGGTCACCCGAGCGTGGACACTCCAGGATCTGAATAAGCTGGAGAAGGGCATCCGGATAATCCGTGTCGAAGCTGCGTGCTAATGCTTCATCAAGATTCATATTGCCGGGAAGTCCGTTATACCCGAAGGGGTCGCTAAGGGTACGCTCGTATCTTATGTTTCCCCGGTCGTCGAGCCAGGTCAGAGCCTCTCCCCTCTCACTCCTGATTTTCACTCGGCCTTTTTCATCTAATCCAGCCACTATGTCCACCTCTCGTCTCTCGATAAGTTTGTCCACAACCTCAGAAAGCTCCTCAAAATTGCTCCGGCGTCCCCAGCCCTCCGGGCTCTTTATATAAATGTGGGCCATGGCGTTTCCCGAGACCATGTTGGCGGCGTCGGCGTCTGCATAGAACCTGAAGATGTTTGGATAATAGAACGTCTTGAAGCCGAGCCGGTTCATGAATTCAAGGGAGTCGAAGTGGGAATGGGTTTGGGTGAGCCCGTGGTCGCTGACGATTATGATCAGGGTCTCGTCCAGTTTCCCTCGAGCCTCCAGGGATTTGCCGAGAAGACCGAGGGTTTCATCTATTCTGGAATAGGATTGTATCACCTTGTTGTGGAATGGATGGTTCAGGTGGGAATAGGTATCGATACCCAGAAACACGGTAAAGGTAAACTGGGGGGAATCTATCAATGATTGGAGGAGAATCCTCCTGGCGGCCATGTCCACTTCGTCACAGTGATCGGTGAAATGGCTCTTGAGCTTGTAGTAGATTCTTCGAAACCGGGTTTTATCCCCTCGAAGACCGGCTCCCCGGGAAAGCTCGTTTAGGATGCTTGAACTCCCGGGAAATACCTCAAACAGTGTCGGGGTATCTTTGGAAATGTCCCGGTTCATGAGGAAGCCTTCGATGCCCACGTAGCTTCTAGACCGAAACAGGGAAAAAAGCCTTTTCGAATATAGCCTTCTATCAAACCACCTGATGCCGGGGAGATTGCACCTACCCGGGAATTTTCCCAGGATAAACGGTGCGTAGGCCGGACCGGTGGTGGACGGAAAAACGGAGACGGCGTTGGTATAGGTTCCCTTTTCGACTATGTATTTGGATATGTGTGGTA
>FWPU01002033.1_pt1 | contig 58015 bp, 65 predicted proteins | sample 2228361 | NCBI WGS metagenome assembly FWPU01 (sample SAMEA103939777, study PRJEB20133) | metagenome | reverse complement strand
CCCACGTGGCGTGCGCTCGCCATGCCACACGGGAGGGAACCGCCACCCCATGCACATCCGACGCCTTGTGCTGCCCGCCGCGCTGGCGGCCGTGCTGCTCCTCACCATCCCCATCGCCGCGGCCTGCGGTGGCGATGATGACGACGATGCCGGCGCCCACAACGACACGGCCCAGGTCATCACCGCGATCGCCTTCCTCGATTCGCTCGGCCTGCACGGCATCGACGACGCCATCAACAAGGACCGCACCATCCCTGCCGGCGCCGCCGCGAAGGCCCGCAAGGGGCAGGCCGTGGTGAAGGCCACCGCGTGGCCGGCTGAGCTCGCCGGCAAGGCAGACGCCCTCGCCGGCATCCTCGGCGAGATGGCCGCGGCCCTCGAAGGCAGCAGCCCCGACCTCGAGAAGGCCGGCGCCGCCGCGAAAAAGGCCCACGATGCCGAGCACGAGTTCTCCGATGCCGCCTGGGCCTGGATCTTCACGCAGGCCGGCGTGGAAGGCTCGAACCACGGCCACTGATCCCGGCCCGGCGGGCAGGCAGCCAACGGCCATTCGGCCGCGCCCCGGCGCCATGCCTGGCCTACACTGGGATCACGTTCATCCCCGGGGGACCGCACCATGACCACCGCACGCTGGCGCCTCGCCGCACTCCTCGCAGCCGCCGCCCTCCTGCTCCCGGCCTTCGCAGCCTGCAGCAACGGCAACGACGATGACCTCGGCGACGCCTCCTACATGGGCGCCATCGTCACGCCCCCAATCGAAAAACCCGACGCCGTCCTCATGGATGAGAACGGCCAGCCTTTCGACCTCCGCAAGGAAACCGAGGGCTACGTCACGCTGCTCTACGTTGGCTACACCCACTGCCCCGACATCTGCCCGACGCACCTCTACGAAATCAGCGAGGCGCTCAAGAAGCTCGACCCGGATATCCGCAAGGAGGTCAAAGTCGTCTTCGCCACCGCAGACCCGGAGCGTGACAGCCCCGAGCAGCTCAAGCAGTACCTCGATACCTTCGACCCCGACTTCATCGGGCTGACCGGCACCCGCGACCTCATGGACCAGTTCCAGGTCGCCCTTGGCCTCCAGCCCGCCACCCGCACCGACCTCGGCGGCGGCAACTACGCCGTCAACCACGCCGCCTACGTCATGGCCTTCACCAAGGACAACTACGCCTACACCGTCTACCCCTCCGGCATGGGGCAGAAGGAATGGCTCAACGACCTCCCACTCCTCGTCAAGAAAGGATTCCGCACCGAATGACCGCCTGGCATCTCCGCCTGCGCATCCCCGTACTCCTCCTCGCCGCCCTCGCCATCCCGCTCGTTGCCGCGGCCTGCGGCGGTGACGACGATGACGACGACGGCCACGCCGGCACCGGCTCCGGCTTCGAAACCGTGAAGGTCGGCGACCTCACCATCGCCGATGCCTGGGTCCGTGCCGCCACCACCACCAACGTCACCGCCGCCTACCTGACCATCAAAAGCAGCGGCGCCTCCGACACGCTCGTCAGCGCCTCCTCGCCCATCGCCGGCATGGTCCAACTCCACGAGGTCGTCACCGAAGGTGCGAGCTCCAAGATGCAGGAGAAGGCGGGCGGCTTCCCCGTCCCCGCCAACGGCATGGTCGAGCTCAAGCCCGGCGGCTACCACATCATGCTCATGGACCTGAAGCAGCAACCGAAAGAGGGCGAAAGCGTCCAGCTCACCCTTAAATTCGAAAAGGCCGGCGACGTCACCATCACGGCGCCGGTGAAGGTCGCCAGTGGCAGCACCCCCGATATGAGCCACGATCACGGGTCCGGCGGCATGGGGTCGCCCACCGCCGGCCACTGACCGCCAGCCCGGGCACCTTCACCCGGACCACACCGCGCGGGCCGGGAGCAATGCCGCTCCCGGCCCGTTCTCTCTTCCTCGCTGGCCGCTGCCGCCGTGGCCCCGGGGCGCTACTGCCCATCCGCCGCGAGGTTGATGCCCACCGCGCAGCCGTTCCCCCAGCACCGCGCCGGCTTCGGTAGCGGCGTTGGTGTGGGAGGGGCGATCGGTGTCGCCGTCGGGGTGGGGGTGGGCGTCGGTGTCGGCGCTTCCTTCGCACACGCGACGGCCCACGTGTTCGATGTCCGCGGCGTCATCACCGTCACGTAGTGGCCCGCGTCCGAATAGTAGCGATCGGTCGTACCCGCCGTGTAGCTAATGGTTCCGGAGAGTTCGCCCGGCTGGAGCGTCCAGTCCGGGTCGTCCGGGAAGCCGCCATGACCTGGCTTGTAGACGCGAATGGGCACCGAGGCCACGTTCCGGAACTGGATTTCGTCGCCGCGGTTGATGCGGCACTCCCGGGGGTTGAACCCCTCGGTGTTCACCTCGATGACGTACCGATCGTACGCCGCCGCCGGCGTGACGCTGCCGCCCACGAGGGTCACGCTCAGCGCGCCGGCGAGCACCATCAACAGCGCAGCCGCCGCAAGCAGCGGCCGAACGCGGTGGTCGCTCATCGAACCTCCACGGATCCCCCACCCCGCCACGGGGCTGTCTGAGCGTACCGCAGCCCCGGCGCTCGTGTCACCGCTCCGTCAGGCCGGGGGAAGGCGTCAGTCCTGCGCCACCGCTGGAACCCGCAGGCAGTGCGCCTGTCCCCGGCAGGGCGGCGGCGGTGGCTGGCGCGCCGGGTCCGGGAAGCACGTCACGTTCCACGTCGGCGTCCACACCGGCGTCATCACAATCACGTAGTTCGCCGGGTTCTCGTAATCCTCGAAGCGGAACGTCCCCGGGAAGCCCATGTACTCCTCCCGCGACACTTCCCCCGGCGCCAGCCAGCCCGAATCGAACAGCAGGCCGCCGCCCGGCGTCGGCGAGTGGCGCACCACCCGGCGCGGCGTCGTCCCCACGTTCTTGAAGCGCAGGAACTCCCGGTTCATCTGGCACATGGAAGGGTTGAATCCACCTTCCGAGACCTCGATCGTCCGCACCTCGTAGGCGCGCGCGCCGGGCAGCGCCCAGGCGGTCGCCAGGGCCACCAGCAGCACCGCGGGAAGCACGACACGTCGCCCGGTCATGGCCCCCCAGCCTACCCGTCCGCCGGCCAATGCGCTCCCGGCGGGCACACGCAAACAGGCCCCGCGCCTGCGGGGCCTGCCGGGTGTTCGTGCCTCTCTACAGCCGGCTGCCGGGCGGCAGGGCGGCTGGAGGAACCGCCGTTCTCCGGGACTTCCGTATCCGTCGCCGCTCCTTCACGGAGCGATCCGGGGCGCCTGCATCGCACAGGTCTTGGTTCAGCTCCCGGTCACCTGGGGCAACGCCGTGGATACGGGCCCGCGGCGGCCTGGCGATCGGCCTGCTTCAGCGCAGGCCCGCTCTCTGCACGATGAAGACTCCATAGAGGGCGTGCAGCTTGTTCCGCATCATCGTCCCTCCTTTCGAGTCTCTGCGAGTCGGCGGGGACCGGGCCTCTTCAGCACCGGGCGCCTATCGCATCCTCACTGTTAACATACTCTCGCGTCATCGCCTGTCAAGAGGTTTTCGCGCGCCCCCCGTGAAGAATTGGTGGACGCTCGCCTCAGTAGCCGCGGTGCTCCTTCTCGAGCTCCTTCGCATCGGGCAGCGGGTGCGCCTCGCGCGGGCGGGGCGGCTTCCCACCGGGCCCCTCCTCGGCCATCTCCGATACCGTGTCCGGCTCCGGTACGATGGCGCGCGGGTCCGCCTCCGCCGGGTCGAGCAGCTCTGCCCCCTCCTCGAGGGCCTCGCGCAGCGCTTTCAGCGGGTGCAGCCCCTTCAGGAACTCCTTCGCTCCCTTCAGGTCCTCGCGCGGGTCCAGGTCCCCTTCAGCCATGATCGTCTCCTCGTGCGGGCGCGCTGCGGCGCCGGCCTCTCCAGTATGCGCCCGCCCGGTCCGGCCCCGCACCACCCGGCCCGTCGCGCACTCCACGAACCACTGCACCTCGTGCCGTTGCTCTGCCGTCGCCGCCATTGTCGTCCCTCCCCCGGGCTCACCCCTCAGCCGGCCCGGATTTCGATCTTCCGCGCCGGCTCCTTCGGCGTGGGCGCCCGCTTCGGCAGCACCACCTCCAGCACCCCGTCCTTCAGGTGCGCCTCGATGCGGTCCGCATCCACCTCCTGCGGGATCGCCAGGCTGCGCTCAAACGACCCGAAGAAGCGCTCGCGGTACGCCCGCCCCTGGGCCGTCTCCTCCCGCTCCGAGCGCTTCTCCCCGCGGATGGTGAGCACCCCATCGGCCACCGTCACCTCCATATCGCCCGGCTGCACGCCCGGCAGCTCCGCCGCCACGACGATCGCATCCTCCCGCTCGGTCACGTCGCAACGCGGGCTCCAGCTCGGCTCGGCCGCCACGCCCAGGCGGGCCAGCCATTCGCGCGGGACCAGGCTGCCCAGGTCATCGAACGGGTTCCAGCGGACAACACCACTCATTGCGCTGCCTCCTCTGCATGGGTGAATCGGCCCCAAGCATGGCAGCAGCCCGTCATGACGGCGATATCCGAACGGGGAAGCCCCAGGGGGCCGCCCGGCCCCATACCCCGGGGCAGTCTACGCCCCCGCGACCGTCTCCTCGATGAGCAGCAGGAACTGCTCGGCCGCGAACGGCTTCTGCACGAACACCGTCCGCGGCGTCCGCGCCGCGAACTCCGCCGGCCCCTCCGAGCTGTACCCGCTGATGAGGATGAAGGGAAGGTTTGGGTGCTTCTCCAGCATCTCCCGCCGCAGCTCGATCCCCGAATCACCCGGCATCACGATATCGGAGACAACGAGGTCCACCGGTGTCGTCTCCAGGATGGCGCGCGCCTCGCCGGCGTGCGAGGCCTGCAGCACCGAGTACCCGTGCGTCCGCAGGAGCCGCGCCAGCATCACCCGCACCGGGTCGTCGTCGTCAACGATCAGGATCGTTGTTGCCAATGGCCTCTGCTCCTCCGGCCGCACGCCCGGCCCGGCCGGCTCGGCCATTGCAGGTGGTGTACTTCCCCGGTGCACGTGAGCGTACCGTTCCCGCCGTTCTCCAGTCTCTGCTGCATTCTGCGGCACACCCCTCCCCTCCGGCATTCGGGATTCCCCTGATAGGGAGCCCCAGCACCACATAACATCGCGTGAATCTACCGCCCTGTCACCGGCGCGCCACCCGCTCGCCGCAATCTTTGCTCAGGCTTCATTTCGCACCTATCATCGCCCTACGCCAGGAGGTGCACAGCATGCGCTTCATCGCCACCGTCATTTCTGCTGCCATCCTCCTCGTGCTGGTGTACCTCGTGGTTGGCGCCATTGCCGATGGCTATTTCGGCGCCAATATCATCCCCGATCGCCTCGTACCCGACGCCTGGTCCGCGCCCGATAGCTGGGCCGAATGGCGCGACATCGTCATCGTCCTCCTCGGCCTCTTCTGGATCCTCGCCGGCATCCTCGCGGTCGTCGTCATGATCGCCCTGGTCGCCCTCGTCTTCGCCATCCGCAAGGTTGTGCGCGACCACGCGGCCCCCGCGCTCGACTCCCTCCGCCAGTCCCTCGATACGGTCCGCGGCACCGCTGAGTTCGCCGGCGAGACCGTTGCCAGCCCCATCATCCGCGTGTACGCCGTCGTGAAGGGCGTGCGCACCGGCCTCGCCGCCATCACCGGCCTGCCCGATCGCATCCGCGGCCGGCGCCACGGGAAGAAGAAAAAGCGATGAGCCCCGACGACGACACCCGCACGGCTGAACCGCTCGAAGTCAGCCCGCCCCCGGGCGAGCGCGAGGAGCACCCCCTGCTGGCGTGGGCACGCGCCATCGTCCTCGGCATCGCCGATACCGCCCGCGATATGCTCGAGGCCGGCCGCCGCGGCGCCCGCGAAGCCATGGACGACGGCTGGCGCCGCTTTGACGAGAAGACGAAGCACCGCCGCGAGCGCCCATAGCCCGCCCCCGCCAGCGCACACGGCCGAACCTGTTACCATCTTTCCCCGGGTCCATCGCCCGCCCCGCGCGGAGAGGTGCTGGAGTGGACGATCAGGCACGCCTGGAAAGCGTGTGTACCGCAAGGTACCGTGGGTTCGAATCCCACCCTCTCCGCCATCCCACCCCCTTCCCCCGGCCGGTTGTCGCCAGCTCCCCGCTCCCGTAGAGTCCCTCCGCAAACCCGAAGGAGATTCGCCCCATGCAGGAGCTGACCGGGAAGGTCGCCGTCGTCACCGGCGCTGCGAGCGGCATCGGCCTCGCCCTCGCCCACCGCTTTGCCGAGGAGGGCGCCGCCGTCGTCCTGGCCGATATCGAAGCCGAGCCCCTCGCCATGGCCGAGGCCGGCCTCCGCCAGCGCGGTGCCCGCACCATCGCGGTGCGCACCAACGTCCTCGTCGATGACGACCTCGAAGCGCTCGCCGATGCCGCCTACCGGGCCTTCGGCGCCGTCCACATCCTGTGCAACAACGCCGGCGTCTCGGGTGGCGCTGGCCTCCCCATCTGGGAAGCCCCGGCGGCCGACTTCGAATGGGTCTTCGGCGTCAACTTCCATGGCGTCCTCCGCGGCATCCGTGCCTTCGTCCCCCGCATGATCGCCGGCGGCCAGGAAGGCCACATCGTCAACACCGCCTCGGCCGCCGGGCTGCTCACCGGCGCCGACCCCTACTCCATCTCCAAGCACGCTGTCGTCTGCCTCACCGAAGGCCTCTACAAGCAGTTCCGCCTCATGAACCTCCCCCTCTCGGCTTCCGTCCTCTGCCCCGGCTGGGTGAACACCAACATCCTCGAAGCCGAGCGCAACCGCCCCGCCGAGTTCGGCCCCGCCCGCGACCGCTCCCAGCTCCCACCCCAGGCGCAGCAGAGCCGCGCCATGGTCGAAGGCCTCCTCCGCCAGGGCTTCCCCCCGGAGGAAGTCGCCCGCCAGGTGGTCGAGGCGATCAAGTCCGATACCTTCTACATCTTCCCCATGCAGGAGTACATCTGGCAGGCCGTTCGCCAGCGCTTCGAAGGCGTGCTCAACCGCCAGAACCCGGTGGCCACAGGCCCCCTCCGGTAAAGAACCGGTCGCGTTCCCCCTTGCCATCGTCATAACGGTGCGCCACCATCAACGCCCCATGCTGCCGCTCCCCCCGTCGGCGGTGGCGAACCGGTCGCCCTTCCTGCGGCGCGCCGTCCTCCTCGGCGTCGCCCTCGTCGCGCTCGTCCCGGCGACCTTCGCCCGCCCCCTCACCTACGAGGTCCAGCCCGGCGAAACTCTCTCCGAGATCGCCCTCCGCTATGGCGTCGACCTCGATACCCTCGCCGCAGCCAACGGCATCGCCAACCCGGACCTCATCTTCGCCGGCCAGGTGCTCACCATCGCCGAATCCTCGCCCGGCATCCCGCCGCCCGGTGGCGCCGTCGCACCCCCTGCCGAGCGCCTCTACCTCGTCCAGCCCGGCGATACCCTGGGCTCCATCGCCCTCGCCCACGGCGCCACGGTCAACGCCATCGCCGAGGCCAACGGCATCGAGGACCACGATCGCATCTTCGCCGGGCGGCTTCTCGTCCTGCCGGTGCCAACCCGCGCGCCCGCCGTGGTCGATCGCCCGGCCGTCGAGCAGCTCCTCCGCCAGGCAGCCGCCGAGCACGGCATCTGGCCGCCACTCCTCCTCGGCCTCGCCTGGCTCGAGAGTGGCTGGAACCAGGCGATGGTCAGCCCCGCGGGCGCGGTCGGCATCATGCAGCTCATGCCCGCCACCGCCGAATGGGGACTCGAATACCTCGCGCCGGGTGCCGTGCACTGGCGCACCGACCCCGCCGATAACATCCGCCTCGGTGCCGCCATCTTCGCCCACCTGCTCTGGCAGGCCGGCTACGACGTCGAGATCGCACTTGCCTTCTACTACCAGGGCTGGTGGAGCATCGAGCAGTTCGGCATCTTCGAGGAGACCGAGCAGTACATCGCCAACGTGCTCGCCATCGCAGCCGGCTTCGCCCCCTGAGCCCGCCGAGGGCGCCCGCCCCCTACCGCACGAGGTCGCCGTACGCCCCGGGGATGCGGTCGAAGAGGGCGTTGGTCCCCGGCGCCATATCTTTCCAGCGCGCCATGGCCGGGTTCACCTGGGCGGCCATCGCCAGCCCGCTCTCGCGCGGCGAAATCGTCAGTGGCGCGCCGTTTGGCGCCATGATCATCCCCACACCCGGCCCCGCCACCGCCGTGTAGACGCGGTTCTCATCGCTCCGTGCCCGCGCGATGCGCTCCGTCATCGGCCCGGCCGCAAACGCCGACCACGCCAGGATCTCCGCCCCGTCGAGCATCAGGATCCGCGCAACCTCCGGCACCAGTCCCTCCTCGCCGCAGAGGATGCCCACCCGCCCGGCAGGCGTCGCCACCACCGGCGGCAGCGCCTCCCCCGGTTCGATGCCCCGGCCGTGGGATGCCGCGTGCACCACGGTCCCGCCCGGGTGCACGAGCGCGGCAAACTGCCGCGGCCGCTGCCCATCAACCGCGGCCCCGAAGAGCAGGCTGCCACCGCCGGCACGCAACGCTGCCTCCACCCGTGGCAGTGCAGCCTCCCAGCCCGCCGGTGCCTCCATCCCACCCACCACCACCAGGTCGGCATCCTGCTCCCGCTGCTCCCGGTAGAGCGCAATCAGCGCCTCCGCATCCCACCCCCCGGGCGAGGGCACCACGGCCACGCGTCGGCTCTCCCGGGCCGGCACCACGGCCTCCTCAAGCAACGCCGTCACCGGCAGCGATGCCGTCGGCTCCGTCAGTCGCCCGTAGAGCGCCGGCCGCCGTGCCGGCCGCTCCACTGCCATCGGCTCAATGTCGAAGGTCACCACCGCTCCTCGGTCGGCAGGGGCACACACGCGCGTCGTTCCCTCCGGGTCGAACACGGAGGATCGCCCGGCGTAGACGAGCGTGCGTCCTTCCGGACCGTAGCGGTCGGCCGCGGCCACCCACACACCGTTCTCGAAGGCCCGCACCGGCACCAGGTACTCGCACTGCGTGGTCGAAACCTCGGCCAGTTCCCGGCCCCAGGCCACCCAGGCGGTCAGGTCGAGGATCACCTCGGCTCCGTTCACCGCCAGCGCCCGCGCCACCTCCGGCTGGCGGGCATCGGCGCAGATGAGGATGCCGAAGCAGACGAAGCCCGTATCCCACACCGGGAACGCCTGCCCCCGCGCGAACCAGCGTGCATCGAAGTGCCAGAGGAAGCTCTTGTCGTATCTGCCGCGAATCTCCCCGGTCGGGTCGAACACCAGCCCGCTGTTCGTCAGCGTCCCATCAGCGTGCGGCACGGCCAGCCCGGCGGCGAGCCAGAATCCCCAGCGGCGGCAGCGCTCCGCGAGTGTCCCGGTCACCTCGGCAAACGGTCGCACGCCGGGGCGGTCGTACGGCCGCGCATCGCGCACGTAGTAGGCGGGGTACGAGCACTCGGGCAGGCCCACGAGCTGGGCGCCGGCAGCGCCGGCCTCATCCAGCGCGGCGAGGATCGCCGTCCAATTCTCCTCCGCCCGCTCGATGGGGTGGGCGGGCACCTGGCAGAGCCCGACGCGGAATGGCCTCATGGGGCCACAGGATACCAGTACCCCACCCCCCACGCCCCGATGCTGCACAATAGAACCCGCATGCGCATCGCCATGGTCTCCGCCCACACCAGCCCCCTCGCGCCCCTCGGCGGCCGCGAGACCGGCGGCATGAACGTCTACGTCCTCGAGCTCTCCCGCGAGCTCGCCCGCCTCGGCTACGACGTCGATATCTTCACCCGCCGCGATGGCGACCTCCCCGCCATCGAGCCCATCGCGCCGCGCCTCCGTCTCGTCCGCCTCCCGGCTGGCCTACTCGCGCCCATCGAGAAAGAAGAGATGGTGCGCCACCTGCCCGCCTTCGCCCGCGAGCTGCGGGCCTTCGCCGCCGCCGGGCCGGGCTACCACGTCGTCCACTCCCACTACTGGCAGAGCGGCTGGGCCGGCGGCCTCCTCGCCCGCTCCCTGCGCGTCCCCCACATCGTCATGTTCCACACCCTCGGCGAGGTGAAGAACCGCGCCCGCTTCGGCGAGGCCGAGCCCACCCTCCGCATCCGCCACGAGCGCGCCATCGCCCGCCGCGCCACCGCCATCGTTACCGCCAGCGACCACGAGCGCCAGCTCCTCGAACGGTACTACGGCGCCGACCCGGCCCGCATGTTCACCGTCCCCTGCGGTATCGACCTCGACCTCTTCCGTCCGCTCCCCAGGCAGGAGGCCCGTGCCCACCTCGGCCTCCCGCCCGATCTCCCCGTCCTCCTCTGGGTCGGCCGGCTCGAACAGCTCAAGGGCGTCGATATCCTCATCGACGCGGTCGCCGGCCTCGAACGGCGCGACGCGCTCCTCCTCCTCGTCGGCGGCGACGACCGCGCCGCCCCGCTCCGCGCCGCCCTGGAGGCACAGGCCCGCGCCGCCGGCATCGCCGACCGCGTCCGTTTCACCGGCGCCGTCGATCACGCCCGGCTCCCCTGGTACTACAGCGCCGCCGACGTTTGCGTGGTGCCCAGCTTCTACGAAAGCTTCGGCCTCGTCGCCGTCGAGGCCATGGCCTGCGGCACCCCCGTCGTCGCCTCCCGCGTCGGTGGCCTCGTCTCCACCGTCATCGATGGCGTCACCGGCTACCTCATCCCCTGGCGCTGCCCCGAGCCGTTCGCCGAGAAGCTCGATGTCCTCCTCGCCAACCCCGAGCTGCGCGCCAACTTCGGCCGCGCCGCCCGTGCCAGCGTCGAACGGTTCCGCTGGAGCACCATCGGCCTCCGCATCGCCGATGTCTACGACATCGCCCGCGAACAGTTTGGGCAGCCCGCCGACCGGGCCCGCCCCTTCAGCCCGGAAGCGTGGGAGGCCGCCATCATCGCCAGCGGCCGCTGAGCCCTCCACGGGACCTCGTTCGACACCCCGCCGCACGCCCGCCTACGATGGATCCGTGACCCCCCGCGCCATCTTCTTCGATCTCGACGACACCCTGCTCGATACCTCCGGCGGCGTCGACGAAGCGTGGCGGGTCGCCTGCACCGCCCACGCCCCCGAGCTCGGCGCCGACCCTGAGGCCCTGCGCCGCGCCATCCGCGAGCAGGCCATCGCCTTCTGGCGCGACGAAGCCGCGGTCGAGCACTGGCGCACCCGCCTGCACGAAGCCCGGCGCCAGAACGTGGCCGCCGCACTGCGCCAGCTCGGGCTCGACCCTGCCGCCGCTCCCCGCATCGCCGACCGCTACTGGGAAGAGCATACCGCCCGCATGCACCTCTTCGAGGACACCCTCGAGACGCTCGAGCGCCTGCGCGCGGCGGGCTTCCGCCTCGCCCTCCTCACCAACGGCCCCGCCGAGATGCAGCGCTGGAAGCTCAGTCGCTTCCCGATCGCCGACCACTTTGATGTCATCGTCATCGAAGGCGAATTCGGCCACGGCAAGCCGCACCCGCGCGTCTTTGCCCACGCCCTCCAGGCCGTCGGGGCCGCCCCGGCCGAGGCCTGGCACATCGGCGATAACCTGTACGCCGATATCGGCGGCGCCCGCGGCGCGGGACTCCACGCCACCTGGATCCACCGCGACCGGTTGGAGCTGAAGGAGGACGCGCCGGTCCTCCCGGACCGCGTCATCGCCCACCTCGCCGACCTCCACGAAGCGCTCGGGCTGTAGCGGGCCCCGGCGACACCACCTGTCGACCTGCGCCCCTACCCTCCCGGCCCGACAACACCTCCCCGGGGGTCTGGCCCAGCCATGCGCGACCTGCTCTTCAATCTCGCGACCCTCATCGCCGCGACGGCCCAGCTCCTCAGTGGCTGCCTGCTGGTAGTCGGCTGGATTGGCGGCCTTGCCTGGGTCGTCCTCAATGGGTCCCTGCTCATCGCCGGGCTCTGGGTCCTGGTCGGCCCGGTGGTGGTGGCGCTGCTCGTTTCTGCCCAGCGGCTCCCCGTCATCCTTCTCGGGCTCGGCATCGCCGCGCTGGCCGGGCGCACGCGCGACTACATCGATTTCGTCGCGCGCCTCAACGATTAGGCACGAAGGCCCTACCGTCGCGTGTCCGACCCCCGGAGCGGCGCGCCCACCACCGGCCCGATGGCGCACACGTTCGCGGCGCCCATTACGATCGGCACCACGCCGATCGCCGCGATCACCCAGCCGGCGCCGCCGCCCACCACGGCCAGCCCAATCACGATGAGCGCAATGCCGAGCGCGACGCGGAGCAGCCGTCCCGCCGGCGAAGCCATGAATCGTGCCAGTCCCATGGAACCATTCCTCCTGGTGTTTCGTGCGGTCTGCACGTCAATACGCACCCTGCGCCTGTGCTGATCACCCCGCAACGTCCGGGTGGCCCCCCGCGGCTGCCCCTCCTGGGCCGCTGGCCAGCTAACGAAATTTTCGTTAGCATGATAGCGTGGACGAAGAGCTCACCCCCGCCGAACGCATCATCCGGCGCTTCGGTGGGCAGAGCGCCCTTGCCGCCCTCCTCGGCAAGCGCCAGAGCACCGTCCAACACTGGGCAAAGACAGGCCGCATCCCTGCCCAATGGCACGGCGTGCTCATGTCCCTCGCCCGCCAACGAGGTGTCATCCTGGAACCCAAAGATTTCGTCCAGCCCCAGCCCCGCTCCATCCAGCCCGCATCCGGCCGCCTCGGCGTCCTCCTCGTCGGCCTCGGTGCCGTCGCCACCACCTTCATCGCCGGCGTCGAGAACGCCCGCTCCCGCGGCGCCCTCCCCATCGGCTCCCTCACCCAGCTCGGCACCATCCGCCTCGGCAAGCGCACCGAAAAGCGCTCCCCGCTCATCAGGGACTTCGTCCCCCTCGCCGCCCTCGATGACCTCGTCTTCGGCGCCTGGGACCCCATCCCCGATAACGCCTACGAGGCCGCCCTCAAGGCCGGCGTCCTCGACCGCCACGAGCACCTCGACCCCATCGCCGACTTCCTCCGCGGCATCGAACCCATGCCCGCCGTTTTCGACCAGCGCTACGTCAAGCGCCTCCACGGCGACAACGTCAAGCATGGCCCCAGCAAAATGGCCCTCGCCGAGGCCATCCGCCAGGACATCCGCGACTTCAAGGCCCGCAACGGCTGCGACCGCCTTGTCATGATCTGGTGCGCCTCCACCGAGGTCTTCATGGAGCAGTCCGCCGAGCACGCCAACCTCGAGGCCTTCGAAGCCGCCCTCGAAGCCAGCTCCGACGCCATCGCCCCCTCCATGATCTACGCCTACGCCGCCCTCATGGAGGGCGTCCCCTTCGCCAACGGCGCCCCCAACCTCACCGTCGATATCCCCGCCATGGTCAACCTCGCCCACGACCGCGGCGTCCCCATCGGCGGCAAGGACTTCAAGACCGGCCAGACCCTCGTCAAGACGGTCATCGCCCCCATGCTCAAGGCCCGCATGCTCGGCGTCGCCGGCTGGTACTCCACCAACATCCTCGGCAACCGCGACGGCGAAGTCCTCGATGACCCCGAGAGCTTCAAAACCAAAGAAGAATCCAAGCTCGGCGTCCTCGAATACATCCTCCAGCCCGACCTCTACCCCGAGCTCTACGGCAACATCTACCACAAGGTCCGCATCAACTATTACCCGCCCCGCGGCGACAACAAGGAAGGGTGGGACAACATCGATATCTTCGGGTGGCTCGGCTACCCGATGCAGATCAAGATCGACTTCCTCTGCCGCGATTCCATCCTCGCCGCGCCCCTCGTGCTCGACCTCGCCCTCTTCTTCGACCTCGCCCAGCGTGCCGGCATGAAGGGCATCCAGGAGTGGCTCAGCTTCTACTTCAAGAGCCCCCAGCACGCGCCCACCGTCTACCCCGAGCACGACCTCTTCATCCAGCAGACCAAGCTCAAGAACACCCTCCGCTGGCTCATGGGCGAAGAGCAGATCACCCACCTCGGCCTCGAGTACTACGAAGAGGAGTACGCGAAGGAGTAGCCCGGCCCCGCGCCCGCACCAGGCGGCCCCGGCCCCCGGCCGGGGCCGGTTCGCGCATAATCGAAGCCGTGCCCCGCTACGCGTCCATCCGCCAGCTCGTCGGTGGCACCCCTATCGTCGAGCTCGCCACCCTCTCCCCCCGCCCCGGCGTGCGCATCTTTGCCAAGCTCGAAGGCCAGAACCCCACTGGCTCCGTCAAGGACCGTATCGTCGTCCGCATCCTCGAAGCGGCACGCGCCGAAGGCCGCCTTGCCCCCGGCCAGCCCATCATCGAAGCCTCCACCGGCAACACCGGCGTCGCCCTCGCCCTCTGGGGCCGCCTCCTCGGCCATCCCGTCGAAGTCTGCGTCCCCGAATCCGTCTACCCCGAAATCGAGCAGCTCCTCGCCGTCTACGGCGCCCGCGTCCGCCGCGTGCCGCGCCAGGCCGGCATCAAGTCCGCTCGCGAGGCCGCCCTCCGCATGGCCGCCGAGACCGGCGCCCACTACTTCGGCCAGTTCGACCGCAGCGAGAACGTCCGCACCCACGAGGAGTGGACCGCCGCCGAGATCCTCGCCGATATGGAGCCCGTCGGCGGCGTCGATGTCTTCATCGCCGGCATCGGCACCGGTGGCACCATCACCGGCGTCGGCCGCCGTCTCAAGGAGGCGAACCCCGCCTGTCGCGTCCTCGGCGTCGAGCCGCGCCTCGGCGTCCACGTCCAGGGGCTCAAGTCGCTCGACGATGGCTTCATCCCGCCCATCCTCGATGAAGCCGTCCTCGATGGCCGTATCCTTGTCGGCAACCGCCACGCCTTCTCCCACGCCCGCCGCGCCATGCTCGCCGAAGGCATCTTCGGCGGCATCTCCAGCGGCGCCGTCCTCCACGCCGCCATGCGCGCCGCCTCGCGCCTCGCCCGCGGCAACATCCTGGTCATCTTCGCCGATGGTGGCTGGAAGTACCTCGGCACCGACCTCTGGGAAGCCGAACCGACCGCGCCCGCCGATGCCGGCGCCGACGATCCCCTCGATGACATCCTCTGGTGGTAGCTACGCCTCCGGCGCCTTGCGCAGCAGCAGGCTCACCCGCGGCACCGGTGGCACCAGGAAGGGCCCCACGTTGACGAGGTCGATCGCGTCGTAGCCGGCCTCGCTAAACGTCGCCGCCAGCCGGCCCCACCCCCGCAGGTCGACCGCCGCGCAGCCGCCCGCCAGCAGTCGCGCATGCAGCCGATTCAGCCGCTCGCTCATCACCGGCGCCACCTCCATCACCAGCGCCCGGCCGCAGGGTGCCAGCACCCGCGCCAGCTCGCGCGCGTAAGCGTGGAGCATGTCGTCATCCAGCCGCCGGATGAAGTAGAAGCTCGAGATACAGTCGAAGGCTGCATCCCGGAAGGGCAGCCGCTCCGGCCAGCCGATGACATCGACCGGCCCCGGGCCCCAGGCCAGGTCCAGGCACACCGGCGGCTCCTCGCAGCCCGCCCGCGCCGCCAGCAGGTGCGCGTAGGCCGCCGTCCCGCAGCCAATATCAAGGTAGCGCCGCCCGGGCCCGAGCTCGAGCAGCTCGATGATCCGCCCCGCCCGTGGCGTGATCAGCGCCTGCCCGGCCTGCGACCCGGCCGCCAGTGCCGCCCACCGCCAGCGCCCCGTCAGCCAGCGCTCGCGCGCCGCAATCACCGCCCGGCGTCGCCGCATCACAGCCGGTACACCAGCCGCGCCCGGGTGCCGCCCGGGGTCGCGCGCAGGTGCGCCGCCAGCGCCGCCGCCTGCTCCCCCAGCCCCTCCGCACCGCCCCGGCGGGCCAGCGTCGCCGCGGCCGGGTCCCGTTCCAGGGCCGCAGCGAGCGCCTCCAGGGCTGCCGCCAGCTCTTCCCGGTCCTGCCAGGCAAGCTCCAGCTTCTCGCGGTCTTCGGCGTCCTCGGCAACCTCGTCGTAGAACGTGGTCAGCGGCCCCATCGGTACCCGGTGCTCCTTCTGCAGCAGCTCGGCGAGCGCAATCAGCGGGTGGATGGCGCCGAACCCGCGCATCGCCGCGAACGACATGAACGCGACGAGCGCCGCGCCATCGCCGGGCGGCACCAGCCGGCCGGGCACACCCTCGACCTCCGCCGCGAGCCGCATCGCCCCCGAGGGTACGGCCCCCGGCGCCAACGGGCGATGCTACCGCCGGCGCCGCTGTTCGCGTGCTGCCAGCTCCGTCTCCGCCTTCCCCGCGATTCGGCCGAGCGCATCCGCCAGCGCTGCCGCCTCCTCCGGCGCCAGCTCCCCGGTGAAGTAGCGCCGCACGCCCCGCAGGTGGCGCGGCGCCGCGTCCCGCAGCCGCTCCCAGCCGGCCGGCGTCAGCTCCACCCATCGCCCCCGGCGGTCCTGGTCATCGGGCGAACGCTGGACCAGCCCGGCGCTCACCATCCGGTCGACAAGCCGCGTCAACCCGCTCTTGCTGATCACCACCCGCCGCGCCAGGTCCGTCATCCGCAGCCGGTGCCCCTCCGCTTCCTCGAGCTGCACGAGGACGTCGTAGAACGCGAGCGAGATGCCGCGCTCCGCCTGCAGGTCCGCCTCCAGCAGCGCGATGACGCGGGCGTGCGCTTCCAGGAAGGCCCGCCACGCTTGCATCCGCAGGTCGCCCATGACGCCGCGGATCATGCGGGCTGCCCCCGCTCACCGCAACGCGGCTGCTCACACCGCCATCAGCTCGGCCCAGGCCGCATCGCTGAATGCCTCCGCCGGCACCAGCTCCGGCCCGATCATCACCCCGGCCGCCGCAAGCCCGAGCAGCGGGTTCTTCCGCCGCGCCTCCCGGAAGCGCAGCTTCCGCGCCGTCGCCTCCGGCCCAAACTCAGCGTGGATGACCGAATCCAGCCGCGCCGCGAACCGCAGCCGCCGCATCCGCTCCGCCCGCTCCTCCACGTACGGCGCGAACAGCTCCGGCCGCCAGTCGTCGCTCCCCAGCAGCAGCTCGCCCACGATCCGCACATCGCGCAGCGAGATGCTCAGCCCCTGGCCCACGATCGGGTCGTTGAAACCCGCGGCATCGCCAATCAGCACCACCCCCTCCGCCACGGGCGAGTCGGTCCACGTGCTCTGGTTCGGCACCGAGTGGCACGGCCCGGCGATCCGCCCCGCCGCAATCGCCTCGCTCCCCGGCACCGTCGGCAGCCGGAACGCCTCCAGGAACCGCTCCGCCGCGCCTTCCCCCGAGAAGCGCCCCTTCTGGTCGTACCCGTAGCTCAGGTAGAGCCGGTGCCGCCCGCCGCCCTGCGGGAAGACGAAGTACTGCACCCCGGCCGCCGTGCCCATGCTCTGCACGTCCTCCGGCCAGTCCGGCACCCCGTCCACCAGCAGCCCCGCAAACAGGTGGTGTGGCGCGTCCTCGTGGAGTGCGATGCCAAGCTGGCGCCGCACCTGCGAGTTCCGCCCATCCGCGCCCACCACCAGCCGGGCAGCCGCATCGAAGGCCTGCCCATCCACCTCGTACGCCACCGAGGGCGCCGGCCCCGGCCGCACCGCGAAGCGCGTCACGCCGCGCACGGCCGTCGCCCCTGCCGCCACGGCCGCATCGAAGAGCGCCTGGCACGCGTTCGGGTGCCCGATAGCGAGCGGCCCGGGCACGCCCGGCAGGAAACCGCGCAAATCCAGCGTTTCCGCCTCCGCCTCGGCCGGGTCGATCCCGTCGCCGTACTCCACGTGGTAGGGCAGGTGGTGCTGGCTCACCCCGGCCAGGATGTCGTACAGGCCCGTGCGCCGCGCCTCCACCACGCCCCACGGCGCGATCCACTCGCCGCGCACCACATCGCGAAACTCCGTTGTTCGCTCCAGCAGCAGCACCGAGCGCCCGGCGCGCGCCAGCACCGTCGCCAGCCCGCTCCCGGCGATCCCGCCGCCAACGATGATCACATCGAAACGTTCCATCCCGGGTGCTGTCCCTCCCGCGTGGTGATGCGCGCCGGGGCAGCGCGCCCCGCGATCCTCTACCATCCCGCCATGCCGCGCTACACCATCGACTGGGACGCCCTCACCGACGAGGCCATCGACCTCCTCTGCCAGTTCATCCGCATCGACACCTCCAACCCGCCCGGCAACGAATACCTCGCCTGCGCCTTCCTCGGCGGCATTCTCCAGCGCGAAGGCATCCCCTTCGAGACCTACGATGCCGGCGGCGGCCGCGTCTCCCTCCGTGCCCGCCTCCGCGGCGACGGCTCGAAGCGTCCCCTCATGCTCCTCAACCACACCGATGTCGTCCCCGTCGAACGCGAATTCTGGGACGTCGACCCCTTCGGCGGCGTGATTCGCGACGGCTACATCTGGGGCCGCGGCGCCCTCGATATGAAGAGCCTCGGCATCGCCGAGCTCATCACCTTCCTCACCCTCCACCGCCTCGGCGTCCCGCTCGCCCGCGACGTCATCTTTTTTGCCCAGGCCGATGAAGAGGCCGGCAGCGAATACGGCATGCGCTTCATCGCCCGCCAGCACCCCGAAACGCTCGAGGCCGAGTACATCATCAACGAGGGCGGTGGCGCCACCACCGAACTGTTCGGCGTCGAACGCCCGGTCTTCACCATCGCGGTCGCCGAAAAGGGGCCGCTCTGGCTCCGCCTCGTCGCCGAAGGCATGCCCGGCCACGGCTCCGTGCCCCACGACGATAACGCTCTCGACCGCCTCGTTCGCGCCCTCGCCCGCATCCAGCAGTGGGAGCGGCCGCTCACCGTCTCCCCCGTTCTCGAGGAGTACTTCCGCCGGCTCGCCCGTGCCGGCATCTACCAGGGCGATCCCACCCCCGAGGGCCTCGCCGCCCGCGCCGCCGAGGACCCCCGCATCCGCGCCATGCTCACCAACACCATCAGCGCCACGACCGCGCGCGCCGGCATCAAGCACAACGTCATCCCCGCGCGCGCCGAGGCCACCCTCGATATCCGCCTCCTCCCGGGCGTCGACCCCGCCGCCTTCCAGGCCGAGCTCGAACGCGTCATCGATGACCCTCGCATCCGCATCGAGCAGGTCCACGTCCGCTCCTCGGGCGTCAGCCCGCACGACACCGAGCTCTTCCGCTGCATCGAAGCGGTCACCCGCGAACTCGTCGAGGATGCTGTCGTCGCCCCCGGCATGACGCTCGGCTTCACCGACAGCGCCGAGACCCGCAACCTCGGCATCATCTCCTACGGCTTCTCCAGCGGGCTCACCACCCCGGAGGTTGCTCGCGGCGTGCACGGCCACAACGAGCGCGTCAGCATCGAGGCCTTCCGCCTCACTTGCCAGCTCCTCTGGGAGGTCACCGTCCGCATGTGCGCCCGCGAGGCCGACGGGTAAGCGGCCCCCTGCCGCCGGCCGCGGCGATGCCCTACCATGCCGCCATGGCCGCAGCACCCCCCGGTACCTACCCCGGCGGGCTCGCCGAGCTCGATTTCGTCGAGGCGTACGCCCGTTCCGCCCTGAAAAAGCCCGAAGCAGCCGCCGATGCCGCCCTCGGCCGCCTCGTCTTCGCCGAGGCAGGCGATCGCGCCATCCTCGCCGGCCTCATCGCCCAGGAGCTCGCCGAAGCCTGCCGCCGGCTCGTCGCCGTCTACCGCGCCCTCGCCGACCGCACCCGCCCGGTCGCCGTCCGCCTGCTCGAGCCCCTCCCCGGGGCGCGCGAATGGCGCCAGTTCGTCCACGATGTCGCCACCCTCGCGCCCGAGCAGGTCATCCGCCACCTCGGCATCGGCGAGGATGCGCTCGAGTGGGCCCGCCTCCTCCGCAGCCAGCCCAACCTCGCCGACCTCACCGGCCTCGTCGCCGCCGCCGAGAACGGCAACCCCATGCTCCTCATCCCCGACCTCGCCCGCCGCAAGGTCGCCGAGACCATCTGGCTGGCCGGCACCAGCCTCGAAGGCGAACAGGTCGCATCCTCCTTCGGCGCCGACGAAGCGAGCGCCACCACCCTCGCCGACCTCACCGCCGACCTCGCCGGCGCCGCCCGCGGCTTCCTCCTCTCCTACGTCACCGCCCGCCGCACCGCAGGGAGGCCCCCGAGCTGGTGATGACTGCCTGGCGCCACGGCCCGCGCAACGCCATCACCGATGTCCCGGGCATCCGCGTCGGCCACTACACCGACCGTCGCGCCGCCACCGGCTGCACCGTCATCCTCTGCCCGGGGGCCCACGCCGCCGCGGTCGATGCCCGTGGCGGCGCTCCCGGCACGCGCGAAACCGACGTCCTCGGCCTGGCCAACCTCGTCCGCACCTGCCACGCCGTCGTCTTCGCGGGCGGCAGCGCCTTCGGGCTCGCCGCCGCCGAGGGCGCCATGCGCTGGTGCGCCGAGCACGAGATCGGCGTGCCCACCACCCGCCGGCGGATCCCCATCGTCACCGCCGCCGTCATCTACGACCTCGCCCTCGGCGACCCCCTCGCCTTCCCGGGCGCCCACGAGGGCTACCTCGCCTCCATCCGCGCCCGGCGCGGCGCCGTCCCCGAAGGGTCCGTCGGCGCGGGGACTGGCGCCACCGTGGCCAAGCTGCTCGGCCCGGAGCGCGCCCTCAAGGGCGGCCTCGGCACCGCCAGCATCGTCGGTCCCCGCGGGTTCATCGTTGGCGCCCTCGCCGTCACCAACGCCGTCGGCGCCATCTTCGACCCCGGCACCGGCGAATGCATCGCCGGCCCCCGGGGCGACGCACCCGGTACCTTCGTCCCCCTCCCGGAGGCGCTCGAGCGGCGCACCGCCGCCATGGAGGCCCTCCTCCCGCCCTACGCCGCACCCGGCGGCGCCGAGCCGCTCGAGAACACCACCCTCATCTGCGTCGCGGTCAATGCCCGCCTCGAACCGCACCAGCTCCAGCGCCTCGCCATCCACGCCCACGATGGCTTCGCCCGCTGCGTGGTCCCTGCCCATACCCGCGGCGACGGCGATGTCGCCTTCGCCCTCGCCCTCGGCCCCCTTGAGGCGGCCGATGACGACCTGCTGCTCCTCGGTACCATGACCGTCGCCGCCGTCGAGACGGCCGTCCTCCGCAGCGTCCAGCTCGCCCGCGGCTCCCGCGCCGTGCCCTCCGCCCACGAGTGGAGCACGGCCGGCCAGGCCGGGCAACGCACCTAACGCGCCGCCGCCCTATCCTCTCGCCGTGACCACCGATGTCCTCGTCATCCGCCACGCCGAGACGTTCGGCAACCTCGAAGGGCGCTTCTGCGGCCACTCCGAGACCGAGCTCACGCCCCGCGGCATCGCCCAGGCCGCTGCCCTCGGGCGACGCCTCAGCAGCTCCGTCTTCGATATCGCCGCATCCTCCGACCTTTCCCGGGCCCTCCTGACCGCCCGCCACGCGCTCAACCACCATCCCACACCGCCCCAGCTTCTTCTCGAGCCGCGCCTGCGCGAGATGCACTACGGCGAGTGGGAATCGCTCCCGGCCAGCGAAATCGCCCGCACCCAGGCCGACCTCCTGCGCGAGTTCTTCACCGGCCGCTGCCCGGCCGCGCCCGGCGGCGAGACCATTCAGCAGCTTCGCGAGCGCACCGCCGCCGCCTTCCACGAGCTCGTCGCGCAGTTCCGCGGCGGCCGCCTCCTCCTCGTCTCCCACGGCAACGCCATCATGGCGCTCGTCTCCGAGCTGTTCGGCATCCCCCAGGAACGGACCTGGGGATTCGTGGTCGCCAACACCGCCGTCAGCCGCATCACCGTCAGCCGTAGCGGGCGGGTCACCCTCGCCAGCTTCAACGACACGTCCCACCTCGAGGGCGTCGAACTCCCCTAGGCGCGGGCGGCGGCGTCGGCTCTTCAGGCCCCCGCGAGTGCGGGCAGCTCCTGCCGTGGCACCATCCCGTCCAGGATCCGCTCCAGCGCCATGGTGTGGCTGCACACCGACCAGTGCGCGAAGAAGTCACAGTTGCAGTGCCACCTGCCGTTTACCAGCGACACTTCGTGGTCGCTGTTCTCCCCGTGGAACGCCACCCGCAGGTTCTCCACCTGCATGCGCGAACGCTCCTGCGCATACACCTTCGCCTTTTCGATCTTGCCAATCAGGCTCGAATGCACGGGACCCCTCCTTCTGCGAGAAACACAAACGGCGGCACCTCTGCGGCGCCGCCGTTACGGCCGGTGGATGCCCAAGCGCACATCCATACGCCCGCACCCTACGCGCTTTGCGATCGGCCTGTCAACGAATTTTTATGCTTCTCCCACACGTTTCACCGGGACGGTAGCCCATCCTGCAGCCAGTCCTCCGCCCGCATGAAGTACGGCTCCCGCCCGTGAATCTCCGGCGGCACAATCACGCCGGCGTCGCGCGTCAGGATGTTCGCCACCACCCGCAGCCCATCCTGCTTCTTCGCATTCCAGCGAAACGTATCCACGCTCAGCACGATCGGCACCACCAGTCCTTCCGGTGCATCGAACCAGAGAAAGAACGGGTTCGTCTCCTCGTTCGCCGGGCGCGTCTCGTCGTACTCCGGGTTCTTCTCGGCAAAGCGCGTCACCCCTGCGATGTACCCCTTGCCGAACGCCGAGTGGAACCACATCACCTGCGCCGCACCGTACTTCGTCGTCACCTTCCGCCTCGCCACCTCGAATGCCTCTGCCTCGCTCGCGCACGGCAGCCTCCCCTTCATCTGCCAGAGGTGCAGCTCCCGCGCGAACGCCGTCTTCGAAAGCGGGATGTGCACGGCGTTCCGCTCCGTGCCGGGCAGGGTCACTGGCATCAGTTTCCCCGGCGAGGTCGCGATCTCTTCTCCGTCGACAGCGATCTGCGTGCACATCGGCCCCTCCAGCCTACCCCACCAGCCGGCCGTCGTCGCCGTAGGTGAGCACCGCCTCCGCAGGCGCCGCAACCACCAGCCGCTCGCCCGCACGAACCGGCGCTGCCTCCCCCGGGAGCGTCGCCCGCACCAGCGTCCCCCCAATTCGACCTTCCACCGCGCGGTGCGTGCCGAGGTCCACCATCCGGCTCGCCTCCAGCACGAACGTCCGCTCGCCGGGGCCTACCCGGAGCGCGCCCGGGCGGATCGCCGCATCTCCAGCCATGGTGTACCCCAGGAAGGCCGCCACCTCCCGCGTCGGCGGCCGCCGGAACACCTCGCCCGCCGGCCCCTGCGCCTCCACCCGGCCCGCCAGCAGCACCACCAGCTCGTCCGCCAGTAGCAGCGCCTCGTCACGGTCGTGCGTGACCACCACCACCGTCGCGCCCGAGGCAGCGAGGATGCCCGGCAGGTCGGCGAGCAGCACCTCGCGCGAGGGGCCGTCCAGGCCACTCAGCGGCTCATCGAGCAGCACCAGCGCCGCCTCCAGCGCGAGGGCCCGCGCCAGATTCACCCGCTGCGCCTCGCCACCCGAGAGCTGCCGCGTGTCTCGCTCCAGCAGCCCCTTGATGCCGCAGAGCTCCGCCGCCCGGGCGATGCGGCGCCCGTGCTCGTGCCGCGGCACCCGCCGCAGGCGGAGCGCCAGCTCCAGGTTCTCTCGCACGCTCCCACGCACGAACACCGGCCGCTGGAAGGCGAACGCCACCAGCCGTCGCGCCACCTCGGCCGCCGGCTTCCCGCCGAGCAAGACCCGTCCGCGGGTTGCCCGCTCGAGCCCTGCCGCCAGCCGCAGCGCCGTCGTTTTCCCAGCACCGTTCGGCCCGAGCAGCGCGGTTGTGCCCGCACCATCCAGCCCCAGGAACGGCACCTGCAGGATCGGCCGCCCCCCGCGCACCACCTCCACCCCTTCGAAGCGCACGTCCATTAGCCCGCCCGCTGCTGCACGCGCGTCAGGATGAGGTTCACCGCGAACGCCAGCGCCAGCAGGACGATCCCCAGCGCCAGCGCCCGTTCGGTATTTCCGCGGCTCGTCTCCGTCACGATCGCGGTGGTCAGCACCCGCGTCTCGCCCTGCAGGTTGCCCCCCACCGCCATCGACGCGCCGACCTCCGAGACCACGCCGCCGAACCCGGCCATGACCGCCGCCAGCAGTCCAAGGCGCGCCTCCCGGGCAAGGATCCACGCCCGGCGCGGAAGCCCGGCGCCCAGCACCTGGAGCAGCTCCGGCAGCTCCTCCGGTAGTGCCTGCACGGCCGCCGTGGTGAAGCCGATCACGAGCGGCGTCGCGATCAGGAACTGCGCCAGGATCATCGCCTCCCGCGTGTACAGGAGCCCCAGCCCCCCCAGCGGACCGGAGCGCACCAGCAGCAGCCAGACCACCAGCCCGACCACGACCGGCGGCATGCCCATGCCCGTGTTCACCGCGCTCAGCAGCAGCGTGCGCCCCGGGAAGCGCAGGCGCGCCAGCGCATACCCCGCCGGCACGCCTGCCGCCATCGCCAGCAGGGTGGCCGCGCCCGAGACGTACACCGTGCGCAGGGCGATCTCCCGCACCTCACCATCGCCGCCGACCAGCAGGCGTACTGCCTCGACCATGCCCGCCCACAACTCGCTCATCTCAGCGGTTCCCCAGCTCCTCCAGCGTTTTCCCAGCATCGGGCACGAAGAGCGGCTGCCCGTACCTGTCCCGTCCGAACTCGCCGATCAGCCGCTGCGTCTCGGGTGCCACCAGGAAGGCGATCCAGGCCCGTGCCTGTTCTGCCTTGACCCCACGGTGCTTCGCCGGGTTCACCAGGTACACGTGGTAGAGGTTGAGCAGCGGCGCCGCCCCCTCGAAGACCACCTCCAGCCCCAGCCGCTCGCGCAATGCCAGGTAGGTCGCGCGATCGGTCAGGGTGTACGCCCGCCGCTGGTCGGCGATGTTCAGGGTGGCGCCCATGCCCTGGCCCGTCTCCTCGCGGCGCGGTACCTCCGCCGGGTCCACGCCCGCTGCCTTCCAGAGCGCCAGCTCCCTGGCGTGCGTGCCCGAGTTGTCCCCGCGGGAAACGAATCCGCCGGCCGCCGCGATGCGCCGCATCGCCTCCTCCGCGCTCGTGGCCCCGCGCACCCCGGCTGGGTCGCCCGGCGGGCCCACAATCACGAAGTCGTTGTGCATCACGAGCTGCCCCTCGACCAGGTCGCCCGATGCGACCAGCGTCGCCTCCGCCTCCGGCGCATGGCTCAGCACCGCGTCTGCATCACCCTTTCGCGCCATCTCCAGCGCCGCCCCCGAGCCGACCGCGATCACCTTCACATTGACCCCGCTCTGCTCGCGGAACGGCGGCACCAGCACATCCAGCAGGCCGCTATCCTGCGTGCTCGTCGTCGTCGCCAGGATCATCGACCCGCCCTGCTGGTCTTCGCTGCCCCCGCAGGCGCCGACCAGCAGGGCAAGCCCGAGCGCCGCCCCCCACAGCGGCCCCAGCAATCGCTGCATTTGCCGTTCCCCTCGAAATGCTCACGTGAGCATAACGGCCACCCCGGCCGCGCGCCACTCAGCGGGCGTTCACGGCCAGCCATGCGAGGATGTCCGCGATCACCTGCTCCCGGTTGATCTCGTTCAGCATCTCGTGGCGCCCGCCCGGGTAGATGAGCCGGTCGATCTGCCGCACGCCAGCCTCCCGCCAGCGCCGCTCCAACAGGTCGAGCCCCGCCAGCCCCCGGTTGATGGGGTCGGCGTCGCCCGCCACCAGCAGCACCGGCAGGGTCGGGCGCAGGTAGCGCAGCACCTCCTGGCCGGGGAGCACGAACGGGTTCGCCCGCAACCCCCGCACGGCCTGCGCTTCGAACCCGCACAGCGGATCCGCGATGTACGCATCCACCTCGGCCGCGTCGCGGCTCAGCCAGTCGTACGGCGTGCGCGCCGGTTCGAATGCGGCGTTCGGCGCGAACGGTTCGGGTGGCTCCCCCGGGGCCGGCGCCTCCCGCGCGGTCGTGCCGGAGAGCACCAGGGCCGCGATCTCCCACGAACCGGCAGGCGCAAACTGCTGCGCCGCTGCCGCGCCCATGCTGTGCCCGAACAGCACCACCGGTAGCCCCGGGTAGGCCGCCTTTGCCAGCGCCACCACGTGCCCGATATCGGCCACCAGCCCCTCCCAGCCGCCCGGGCCGAAGTCGCCGAGGCCCCGCGGCCCTGGCGAACGCCCGTGCCCCCGGTGGTCGATCCCCAGCGCCGCGAAGCCGGCCGCACCCAGCGCCCGCGCGAAGCGCTCATACCGCCCCAGGTGCTCGGCCGCGCCGTGGGCGATGACCACCACCCCGCGGGCACCCTCCAGGTCCCAGCGCGTCCCGGTCAGCGGAAAGCCATCCACCACCGACTCGAACGAAAACTCCCACCTGCGCACGCCCACACCCTACCCCCTCACTGCCCGCCGCGCACGCCCCCGGGCACTCCGCCAGCCGCCAGTTCGCTGCTATCCTGAAAGGCGTGAGAGTTCTCGCGATTGAATCGTCGTGTGATGAGACCGCGGCCGCCGTCGTGGAGGATGGGCGCGTCGCCCTTTCGTCCATCGTCTCCTCCCAGGTCGACCTCCACGCGAAGTACGGCGGCGTCGTCCCGGAGGTCGCCAGCCGCCAGCACCTGCTGAAGATCATGCCCGTCATCCAGGAGGCGCTCGCCGCCGCCAACTGCACCCTCGATGACATCGACGCCGTGGCCGGCACCCGCGGCCCGGGCCTCGCCGGCAGCCTCCTCGTCGGCTACAACGCCGCCCGCGCCATCGCCTTCGGCCGCGGGCTCCCCTTCATCGGCATCAACCACCTCGAAGGGCACATCTACGCCAACTGGCTGGTCGAAGGCCCCGAGCCCGAGTTCCCTGCCCTCTGTCTCGTCGTTTCCGGGGGCCACACCGATCTCGTGTTCATGCGCGGGCACGGCCAGTACGAGCGGATCGGCGGTACCCGCGACGACGCCGCCGGCGAGGCCTTCGACAAGGCCGGCCGCCTCCTCGGCCTCCCCTTCCCGGGCGGACCCCACATTGCTCGCGCCGCCCTCGAGGGTGGCCCCTCCTCCCTCGAACTCCCGCGAGCCTGGCTCCAGGGTACCTTCGATTTCAGCTTCAGCGGTCTTAAAACGGCCGTCCTCCACACCGTGCGCGAGGGCCGTTACCCCGTTCCCGAAGTCGCCTGGGAATTCCAGGAGGCCGTCGTCGACGTCCTCGCCGGGAAAACCTCCCGCCTCGCGCGCGAGCTCGGCGCCCGCAACATCCTCGTCGCTGGCGGCGTCGCTGCCAACTCCCGCCTGCGCGAGGAGCTGCAGCGCCGCTCCCCCGTGCCCGTGCGCATCCCGCCGCCGAAGTTCTGCACCGATAACGCCGCCATGATCGGCGCCGTGGCAGGCTTCCGCCTCGAGCTCGGCGAGCGCACCCCCGCCGACGTCGACATCTTCACCACGAACGACTGGGCCGCAGTCTGAGCCCCTAGCGCGTGCAGGTACCGCGGCCCGAGCACGTCTCCGGCGGCTCATCGGCCGGGATCCGGGCGCGGCACAGCTCCGAAGGGATGCACGCCTGGTCCGTCACCAGCCCCCAGTACTTCGCCAGCGCCTCCTCCGGCGTCTCCGGCCCATAGCTGATCAGCACCCGGTCCAGGTCGCCGATGTTCACCATCGCCAGCCCATCGACCGGTACCCCGTTGGCGATGAACGACCACCGCTCCGTCGCTGTCGTGCAGAGCTTCTCCCCCGAAGGCAGCTCCAGGCAGGTCCGCTCCGGCGTCACCCCCGGGTACGAGGGGTCTGTCAGCTTGAACCCCAGGCTGCGAAAGAACTCATCCCACGTCACGAGCGTGGAGTGCACGTGGACGACCGTGGAGCGCGGTGCATGGATGTGCGCGTGCTCGCTCAGCTCCCTCCCCTCGGTGTCGGAGAGAAACCGCGGGTCGCTGAAGTCGAACCGCTCTCCCCGGATGACGAGGGCGAAGTCGGCGTGCTCGTGTGTCGGTGCGCGGGGCCCCGTCGCCGCCCAGCCCGGGCCGGCCCCCTCCTGCGCTGCGCCGTCGCCGTTCCAGCGCCAGGCCAGCAGCCCTCCCAGCACTGCCACTGCCACCGCCAGCCCGGTCACCAGCGGGATCCAGGTACGGGGAGCGAGCGGGCCCGGCGTCGGCATCGCGGGGATTCCTCGGCCGCTACGGCGTCGGCGTCGCGGTGGCGGCGGGTGTGCCCGTGGCCCCGGCCTGGGCCGTCGCCGTCGCGATCTGGCTCTCGATCTGCCCGAACAGGCTCCGCCACGCATCCATGTCGGCGGGCGTGCCCGCGCCCAGCGGCTGCCCGTTGATGAGGAACCCCGGCGTCCCGCGGATGCCGAACGACGAGGCCGTCCGCTGCTGCTCCGTCACCTCGTCCAGGTGCTGCGAGCTATCGAGGCACTGGTTGAACTGGGCCGTATCGAGCCCCACCTCGGCCGCATACTTCTTCAAGTTCTCATCCGAAAAGCGCCCGGCGTTCAGCTTCTCGTCATCCGCCTGGCCGGCCTCGGCCTGCACCAGGAAGAGCTTGTTGTGGTACGGCCAGAAGCGATTCTGATCGGCCGCGCACATACTCGCCAGCGCGGCCCGCACCGATTCCGCCCCGAGGATCGGCAGGTGCTGGTACTCCAGCTGCACCTTCCCGGGCTTCACGTACTCCTCGATGATGTCGATCTCTTGCTCCGCGGTGAACTTCAGGCAGAACGGACACTGGAAATCCGCGAAGACGGTCAGCTTGATCGGCGCATCGTCCCGCCCCAGCTTCGTCCCATTCGCCAGGTCGAGCGGCAGATCGCCCGACTTGCTCCGCAGGCGCTCCGCAAGGTCGCTGCTCGAGCCACCGCCGGAGGTGGCGACCACCGTCACCAGAATCGCCCCGAGCACAATCACCACCGCCGCCACGATCAGCACGAACGGCCGCGTAAAAATCTCACTGCCACCCCCGGTGCGGCGGGGTGGCGGCGTGGCTCCACGCTGCGGACGCTGCGGCCGCACCCCCTGCGCGCGGCTCATCTCACGTCGGGCCTGGCGATTCGACATGGGCGGTTCTTCCCCGGGGTAAAGTCTCAACGGCACGCGGGCAGCGGGCACGGCACGCCGCCTGCCCCGTGCCCCCGAGATTACCACCCCGCCCCGTACACGATACGGAACAGCCCTTAACCCTCCCCCGCGCCTGCACCCGGCGCAACATTGTTGACTGGCTCACTCGACTTTTTCCCGGCACTGCGCCTACAATGGTCGCGCGGCATCGCCGCACCCACCCCTGCCTCACCACGGAGGTCCGCCCATGACCGACATCGCATCCCGCGGCTACGCCCACCCGGAGGTGCTCGTCTCCACCGAGTGGGTGGCGCAGCACCTCAACGACCCCTCCATCCGTATCATCGAATCGAACGAAGACCCGCTCCTCTACCCCTCCGGCCACATCCCCGGCGCCGTCCAGGTCGACTGGGCCGCCGACCTCAACGACCCCCTGCGCCGCGACTACCTCGACCGCGCCGGCTTCGAGAAGCTCGCCTCGCGCATCGGCATCACCCCGGAAACGACCGTCATCTTCTACGGCGACAAGAACAACTGGTGGGCCTGCTACGCCTTCTGGGTCTTCCAGCTCTTCGGCCACACGAACGCCAAGATCATGGATGGCGGCCGCCTGAAGTGGGAGAAGGAGGGCCGCCCCCTCGTGAAGGACGTCCCCACCTACCCGCCCACCCAGTACCAGGCACCCGAGCGCGACGACTCCAAGATCCGCATCTTCCGCGATGAGGTGCTCCGCAAGCTCGGCACCGGCGTCAAGCTCGTCGACGTCCGCAGCCCGCAGGAGTACTCAGGCGAGCGCACCCACATGCCCGAGTACCCCCAGGAGGGCGTCCTCCGCGGCGGCCACATCCCCGGCGCCAAAAACGTCCCCTGGGCGCGTGCCGCCAACCCCGACGACGGCACCTTCAAGCCCGCCGATGAGCTCCGCGCCATCTACGAGCAGGAGCAGGGCCTCTCCCCCAACGACGAGGTCATCGCCTACTGCCGCATCGGCGAGCGCAGCTCCCACACCTGGTTCGTCCTCACCTACCTCCTCGGCTACCCCAACGTCCGCAACTACGACGGCTCCTGGACCGAATGGGGCAACTCCGTCGGCGTCCCCATCGAGCGCTGACTTCGCTACGCTGGTGGTACCCCGGCAGGGGCGGCCCGCCCGGGCCCGCCCCTGCCCCCCTGGAGCCTCCCCATGCCCGAGCCCCCGAAAGCCTTCCAGGACGTCATCGCCGATTTCGCCCTCGCCGACCGCCAGGAGCGGATCGAGATGCTCATCGAATACGCCGACCGCTTCCGCGAGGTGCCGCCCCACATCGCCACCCGCCCCTTCCCCGAAGAGCACCACGTCCAGAAGTGCGAATCCGAAGCGTACGTCTGGGCCGAAGACCTCCCCGATGGCACCCTCAAGTTCCACTTCGCCGTCGAAAACCCCCAGGGCCTCTCCGCCAGGGCCTGGTCCGTCATCCTCGATGAGACCCTCAGCGGCCAGCCCCTCGAACAGGTTGCGGCCGTCCCCTGCGATAGCGTCTTCACCGTCTTCGGCAAGGAGGTCTCCATGGGCAAGGGCATGGGGCTCATGGGCATCGCCGCTATGGTCACCACCTTCGCCCGCCAGCGCCTTGCCGCCCGCCGCTCGACGTAACACAAATGTTCGTTGACCGCGCCCACCTCGCGCCGTAGCATCGAACGAGCAACGCGGGACGCAGGAGGCCATGCCGAAGTTCATCTTTGTCACCGGCGGCGTCGTCAGCTCCGTCGGCAAAGGCATCACCACCGCTAGCCTCGGCCGAATCCTCAAATCCCGCGGTATCAACGTCTCCATCCAAAAGCTCGACCCCTACCTCAACGTCGACCCCGGCACCATGTCCCCCTACCAGCACGGGGAGGTGTTCGTCACCGTCGACGGCGCCGAGACCGACCTCGACCTCGGCCACTACGAACGCTTCATCGACCAGGACCTCACCGCCGCCTCCTCCGTCACCTCCGGCCAGGTCTACCTCGCCGTCCTCGAGCGCGAACGGCGCGGCGATTACCTCGGCGGCACCATCCAGCAGGTCCCCCACCTCACCAACGAAATCAAAGCCCGCATCTACGGCGTCGCCGAGCAGACCCGCTGCGACGTCCTCATCTGCGAGGTCGGCGGCACCGTCGGCGATATCGAAGGCGAAACCTTCATCGAAGCCATCCGCCAGATCCGCCACGAACAGCCGCGCGATGCCTGCCTCTCCGTCCACGTCTGCTTCCTCCCCTGGGTCGGCGCCACCGGCGAACTGAAGACGAAGCCCACCCAGCACTCCGTCCGCGAGCTCCGCTCCAAGGGCATCCAGCCCGATGCCATCGTCCTCCGCAGCGACCACCCCGTCCCCCGCGACATCACCGACAAGGTGGCCCTCTTCTGCGACGTCGAGCCCCGCGCCGTCATCCCCATGGAGACGGCCGATTCCATCTACGAAGTGCCCATCACCCTCGAAGAGCGCGGCCTCGGCGATTTCGTCCTCGACCGCCTCGGGCTCGCCGGCAGCCGCGACCTCGCCGAATGGCGCGAGCTTGTCCACCGCCTCAAGCACCCGCGGCACACCGTCGAAGTCGCCGTCGTCGGCAAGTACGTCGAGCTCCGCGATGCCTACATCTCCGTCAAGGAGGCCCTCGTCCACGCAGGCATCGCCGCCGAGGCCGAAGTCGCCATCCGCTGGATCCCCGCCGAAGCCCTCGAATCGCGTGACCCGGCCGACCTGCTCGCTGGCGTCGGCGGAATCGTCGTCCCCGGCGGCTTCGGCGAGCGCGGCTGGGAGGGCAAAATCCGGGCCGCCGAGTACGCCCGCACCACCGGGACGCCCTACCTCGGCCTCTGCCTTGGCATGCAGGCGCTCGTTACCGAATTCGCCCGCAACGTCTGCGGCCTCGTCGGCGCCAACAGCACCGAGTTCGACCCCGAATCGCCCCACCCCGTGATCAGCCTCCTCGAAGAGCAGCACGGCGTGGTCAACCTCGGCGGCACCATGCGCCTCGGCGCCTACCCCTGCCGGCTGGTCGAGGGCTCCGTCGCCCACCGGGCCTACGGCACCGACCTCGTCTCCGAGCGCCATCGCCACCGCTGGGAGTTCAACAACGCCTACCGCGCCCGTCTCGAATCCGCCGGCCTCCTCGTCAGCGGCACCTCGCCCGATGGCGCGCTCGTCGAAATCTCCGAGGTGCGCGGCCACCCGTTCATGCTCGGTACCCAGTTCCACCCCGAGCTGCAGAGCCGGCCGACCCGCCCCCACCCGCTCTTTCGCACCTTCGTCGAGGCCGCCCTCGCCCGCAGTGCGGCTTCCGTCGCCGCCCGCGCCTGAAGCCCCCGCAGCCCCTTATTCCAGGTGCAGCGCCTGGCGCACGTCCGGGTTCTGCAGGTCCAGCTCGAACGTCTTGTATTCGTACGATGCGCCCGTTTCCGGCGCGTGCCCCGTACGCACCTCCCCGACCCGCAGCACGCCCCACGAGATCATGCTGTTGACCAGGTTCTTCACGTCCGTGTCGTCGCGCCGCACCACCGGCTTCAACGTCTCTGTGATGCGGTTGAACGTCAGCCACCCGATGCCCGGCTTGTTCCGCTCGTTATGGATCGCCACGATCACGTCCCGCCGCTGCTCTGGCGAGAGGTCGTTGTAGTTGAACCGACCGTAGTCGTACCGCGCCACCTCCTGACCCACCGCACGCGGCCGCTCGATGGCTTCCGGGCGCTCATTCGGCAGGAACAGCCAGTCCGTAAACTCCGAGTTCACCAGGCGGATGAGCCCGCACTCGTGCAGCGCCCGCGCGAAGTCGCCCGCCCGGCCCCGCGCCAGCCGCTGGAAGTCGGCCTGTGGCATCCGCTTCTGCAGCTCCTGCCCCACCAGCGAGAGCGGCAGCTCCCTGCCGGCGCCGCGAAAGTCCTCCACTATCGCGAGCACGTGCCCCAGCACCTCCGCGATCTCCCGCGGCTCCGCGGTGACCGGGCCCTTCGCCTGGGCCAGCTCGAGCGCCCGCGCCGCCGCCTGCGCCAGCCGCGGCTCGATTTTCGCCACGGCCGTCGGCTCCTTCGGCGCCGCCGGTACCCCGCGGTCGCCCTCCGGCTCCACATCCAGGTCGTAGTAGAGCACCACATCCGCCTGCTGCACGAGCTGCGCCGAAGTCGCCCATGAGACGCCGATCACCACCACGCGCTTGCCGCGCGCCCGCAGCAGCATGAGCACGTGGAAGAAGCTGTGGTCGCCCGAGGCGATCACGAACGTCCCGATGTTCGGGTAGAGGTGGCTCGCCTCCACGCAATCCACGGCCAGCTTCACATCCACCGAGTTCTGGATGCGCGCATCGCCCTCCGCCGTCGTGTACCGCCGGGTCAGCACATACACCGGCTCGAGCCCCGCCGTGTACAGCGATGCCGGGTCGCCCGATTGCACCGGGTCCATCCAGTCCGCGTATGCCCGCGCGTAGGCCACCCGCCCGAACCGCTCGGCCGCCTCGCGCAGGGCCGTCACATTCGGCCGCCGGTTCCGCTGCAGCAGGCTGAACTTCAGGTTCTCCCAGTCCACCAGGAGGGCGACGTCCTCCTGCCCGGCGCCATTTCCAGCCTCGCGCATGCCCCCATCCTAGCGGAAGGAGCCCGCCCCCGCCGTCCCGTCGCCCACAGGTGGCATGGCTGCCACTCGACATTAGGCATACCTAATTCTTACCGTATGCCACGAGCCCACGTACGCCATCTGCGGCACCTGCCGCCGGAGGTTCGCATGCTGTACGCCCTCCTGGTCACCTTCCGCGAGGGGCTCGAGGCCGCCCTCATCCTGGGCATCGTCCTCTCCGCCCTGCGTCGCACCGCACCCGGCGTCGCGGCGGGCCCCATCTGGGTCGGCGCGGGCCTCGCCGGTGCCCTCAGTCTCGTCGCCGCCATCCTGCTCGAACTGCTCGCCGTGGAGCTCCCCGGGCGCTGGCAGGAAGCGCTCGAAGGGGCAGCCATGCTCCTCGCCGTGGCGGTGCTCACGTGGATGCTCGCCTGGATGCGCCGCCAGTCGGCCACCCTCGGCACCGACCTCCGTCACCGGCTTCATGCCGCCCTCGAGCGGCGCTCATCCGCTGCCCTCGGCCTTCTCGCCTTCGCCGCCGTCGGCCGGGAGGGGCTCGAAACTGCCCTCTTCCTGTTCGGTGGCAGCGGCCGCAGCGAGAGCGTGTTTCTCTACTGGGGTGGCGCCGCGGCCGGGCTCGCCCTGGCGGCCCTGGCGGGTGTCCTGCTCTATCGTGGCGCCCTCGCCGTCCCCCTGCGGCCCTTCTTCACCGTCTCCAGCCTGGCGCTCATCGTCCTCGCGGCGGGCATGGTCCCCAATGCGCTGAAAGAGCTCGCCGAAGCCGGGTTCATGGTCGACCTCGGTCCCCGCCTCTGGGATACCTACGGCCTCCTTCCCGACAACCAGGGCACCGGCCGCCTGCTTGCCACCATCCTCGGCTACGATGCCAGCCCCTTCGCCGGCCAGGTCGTCGCCTACCTCGCCTACCTCCTCGCGGCCCTCGCGATCTTCTTCGCCGCGGGCCGCCCCACTCGCCGCAGCACGAACCCCGCAGGAGCACCCGTATGATCCCCCTTCGTCGCCTCATCGCCGTCGTCATCGCCGTGCCTCTCCTCCTCGCGCTCGCAGCCTGCTCCCCGGAGGAAGGACGTCGCATCGATGTCATCGCCGGCGAGCGGACCGATGGTGCCATGTACTTCGAACCAGCGGAGCTCACCGTCGCCCCCGGCGAACGGGTCACGTTCTACATCCGCAACGACGGCACCGGCGACCACGAGTTCGAGAGCGACGAAGCCGGCATCGATGAGGTGGTCATCCCTCGCCAGAAAACCCGGAAGGTCTCCTGGACGGCCCCCAAGAGCGGCGACTACCCCGTGTACTGCGACATCACCGGGCATCGCGCCGCCGGCATGGAACTCACCATCCACGTCGCCCCCCAGTAACCCCACCATCGCCGCCCGCCGCGCCCGCGTTACAACGGCATATCAACGGCCCCGCAGCCCCTCCGCACGCGCCGCACCTGTGGTACCGTGATGTCGCCGAATCCCGGCCGCGCCGGGAACGGGGGACCCACCACCTGGGGTGCATCCTTCCGGGCAGGAAGGACGGCGACTTCCGACGCCGAACCCGTCAGCTAACCCCGTAGGCGGTCGGAGGAGCCTCTGCCTCCTCTGTCATTCGCACCGGGCGTGCCCGCGGCTCGCCCACACCGCACAAGGAGGTACGCGCAATGCAGTACGCCATCTCACCATCCACCATCCTTCCCCGGCGCACCGTCTACCGCGACGTCGAACTCACCCTCCCCCGCGTCAGCGAGGCCGCAACCCGCCTCCGCTCCTGGGCGCTCGTCTCCGGCGAGCGCATCGTCGGCCTCCCCTTCATTCGCCTCCGGGGCGACCTCCTCGCCGAGGTCCACCTCCCCGTCGATGGCCGCGTCCAGCCCCACCCACAGACCGGCGTCGTCGCCGATGCCGCCGCGGAGCGCCTCGCCGTCTCCGTCCGCGTCGTCCGCTTCGATGAGCTCCGCGCCATCATCCGCGAGCTCAGCTCGGAGATCGCCGTCGATTGCGGGAGCGCCGGCCCGGTCGAGTTCCACCCCTCCACCGCCGAATTCACCCACGGCACGCTCCTTTGGCCCGTTCACCGCCTCTCCGCCGCGCTCGGGCCGGCCGTCGCCATTCCCGGCCAGCATTCCCTGGGGATTGCCTCTTGATGCGGGCACGCAGCGCGCTGGGTGGCGCCGCACTCCTGCTCGCCGGGGTTGCCCTGCTCCTGGCGGCGTGTGGCGGCTCCGACGACGACGGGGCGACACCCACGGCCTCGCCCGCCGATGCGACCGCGACACCCACCGCCGGCGCGGCAACCCCCGCTGCCTCGCCCACCGCAACCCCCACGCCCGAGCCCATCGTCTTCGAACCGACCTTCACCTGCACCAATCCCGTCGCCCCGCTCGAGGCGCGCCTCTACCGCGGCGAAGCAATCGAGCTCCAGGGCCGCGTCTTCGGTACCGAGGATCGCAACGGCGACGCCGTCCTCGCCATCGGCGCACCACTCGATGCCCTCCTGCGCGTCGAGGTGATCATCCCCGCCGCCAACCGAAGCGCCTTCCCCGCCGACCCCCGCCAGGGCTTCGCCGACCGCGACGTCTGCGTCCGCGGCACCGTAGAAAGCATCGGCAGCATCATTACCATCTACGCCACCTCGCCGGACGACATCTCCGTCGTCGAGTAACCGGGGCTGCCCAGGAAGGAAGACCGCCATGCCCATCTCCGTCGTTACCATCGCTCGCCAGGTCGGTTCCGGCGGCGAAGACGTCGCCCGCATCGTCGCCGAACGCCTGGGTTACCGCCTGCTCGACTACCGCATCGTCCAGGAAGCTGCCATCGAGGCCGGCGTCTCCCCCGAGACCATCGCCGAGGCCGAGCGGCGCCCCTCCTTCTTCGCCCGCATCATCGAGGCCCTCGCCCGCACGCCCGCAGCCGGCGCCGCCCAGTGGGGCGAGCCCGTCAACATCGGCGCCACCCCCATCCTCACCTCCGCCGATTACCGCCAGCTCGTCCAGCAGGTCGTCGAAAACTTCGCCGCCGAGGGCCGCGTCGTATTCCTTGGGCACGGCGCCCAGTTCATGCTCCGCGATCGTCCTGGCGTCTTCCGCGTGCTCATCGCCGGCAGCGAAGAGCCCCGGGTCCGCCGGCTCATGCGCCTCGCCACCTGCTCCGAGGCGGAGGCCCGCGACATCGTCACCCGCTCCGACCGCGAGCGCATCGCCTACTTCCGCGAGTACTTCGGCGCCAGCTGGCTCGATCCCGCCAGCTACGACCTCACCGTCAACACGGACCGCCTCGAGCCCGCCGAAGCCGCCCGCCTCGTCCTCGCCGCCATCGAGCTCGGCCAGCCCGTCGCCGTCTGAACTCGACCGTGCCGCCCCCGCTCCCTAGTCTGGGTGCGAAGCTCCCCCGCTTCACACCCAGACCCCCGGAGGAAGCCGCGTGGAGTGGTGGCGCATCGTCCACGTCCTGTCGCTCATCTGGCTCGGCGCCGGCCTCGGCGCCACCTACCCCCTCATCCTGCGCGCCTGGGCTACCAGAGATCTGAAGTACCGCGCCACCTGCCTCATCGAAGCCGCGAACAACGAGACCCGCGTCCTCCTGCCCGGGGCCATGGCCAGCGGCATCACCGGCTTCTTCTGGGCCGTCGCCGCCGAGTACAACTTCCTCAAGGACGCCTGGCTCGGCGTCCTCACCCTCCTCTACATCTTCTTCTACTTCGTCTGCCTGCCACTCCTCGGGTTTGGCCTGCGGCGCGCCCGGCTCGCCGCCCTCGTCGCCCAGAAGAAGGGCGAGGAAACCGAGGAGCTCCGCATGGTCCTCGAAGACCGCGTCCCCATCGTCTTCGGCACCCTGCTCGTCCTCAGCGTGCCGCTCCTCGCCTGGCTCGCCGTCTTCAAGCCCTTCTGATGCGCGCCCGCTGCGCCTAAAACAGCAGCGGCTGGGTGCCGGCCGCCCGGCCCGTGCTCCCGGTGCCCCCCCGGACCCAGCGCTCCAGATCCACCGGGTCGAAGGGGCCCATCGCGTCGGCTGCGCCCGGCGCCACCACCCGCGGCTGCCGGTGTGCATCGCCCGGCGGCAGCGCCGTCAGCTCCGCCCGATACACGAGCGCCAGCTCCCAGCCGTCCGCATCGAACGGGAACGAGAGCGCATCCGCCAGCGCCAGGTCGGCAACCAGCCCCTCGCACCAGTCATCGGCCAGTGCCGAAGCCGTCTCGTACGGGTTCGCCCCGTACTCCATCACCGTCCAGGGCAGCCAGCGCCCGTGCACGTTCGGTGCCTGCACCTCGAACACCACGAGCTGGCCCGCCAGCACCGGCACCAGGTACACCGCCACGTGCGCACCGCCCGGGACGAAGCTCGCCGCCGGCCGGCCGAAGTAAGCGTGCATCAGAGGATGCCCTCGAACGTCGCCGCATCGAGGGGGCCCACCGCCGCCAGCACCGCAGCAGCGGGGTCGAGCACCCGGCGGCCCACCGCCACCAGCTCGTCGACCGTCACCGCATCGAACCGCGCCACCGCCTCATCGACCGACAGCACCTCGCCGCGCAGCAGCTCCAGCGAGCCCATCCAGCCCGCAACCGCCCGCGTATCCTCCATCCGCAGCTGGATGCGCCCCTTCGCCATCTCCTTCGCCTTCTGCAGCTCCGCGGGTGGCACCCCCTCCAGCAGCTTTAACGTCTCCTCCAGCGTCGCCTCCGCCGTCACCCGCGCGTTCTCCGGGTCGCACCCGGCGTAGATGGTCAGGGCCCCGGCATCCCGGTACTCGCTCGTATAGCTGTGGATGTCATAGACCAGCGCCCGCTCCTCACGCAGCTCGAGGAAGAGGCGGCTCGACATCCCCTCGCCGAGGAGCATGCTCAGCAGGCTCACCGCGAACCGCTCCTCGCTCCCCAGCGGAACCCCCGGGAACGCAAAGCACAGGTGCGCCTGCTCCGTCGCCTTCTCCTTCACCGACAGGCGTGGCGCCCCGTTGCGCGCCACCGCGGGGAACCACGGTCCGGGCTCCACCGGGGCCAGCTCTCCGAGCCAGCGCGCTGCCGCCTCCGCCACCTCGCCGTGGCGCACGTTGCCCGCCACTGCCAGCACCATGTTCGAAGGCACGTACTGCCGGCGGAAGTAGCGCCACACGGCCTCCAGCGGCAGCCGCTTCACCGTCTCCGGCGTGCCGCCGATCTCCCGGCCCAGGGGCTGCCCCGGCCAGAGCGTCTCGTCTACCAGGATCGCCGCCAGCTCCGGCGGGCTATCCTCCACCCCGGCCAGCTCCTCCAGGATCACGGCGCGCTCCTTCTCCAGCTCCACCGGGTCCATCACCGGCGCCGTGACCATGTCCGCCAGGATGTCGATCACCGTCAGCGCGGCCGTGTGCGGCACCTTCGCGTAGTACAGCGTCGCCTCCCGGTCCGTCGCAGCGTTGTGTACCCCGCCGACCGACTCGATCGCCTCCGAGATCTCCCGCGCCGTCGGCCGCCGCGATGCACCCTTGAACAGCATGTGTTCCAGGAAGTGCGAAAGGCCGGCCTCCTCGTCCGGCTCATACCGGCTCCCGGCCCCCACGTACACGCTCACCGTCGCCGAGCGCGTGTGCGGCATCTCCGCCGTGAGCACGCGCAGCCCGTTGCCGAGCACCGTCCGCTGATACATCAAGCCTCCCTGCGCCCGCCCAGGGGCACTGCCGTCGATCCTACGCGCCGCCTCACCTTGCCGCGAACCGGCGGCCAGCGAAACCTGTTCGTAACACCCGCGCAATCCCGGCGAAACGCCCACCCCCTACCCTGTGCCCAGCACGCAGGAATCCCGGTTGCCACCGCCCGCGAAACACACTCTTCATCTCCCGGGCACCGGCAGGGCGTGGCCGTAACCACACCTGGCCTGACAATCGGGGTACCCGCCTCCACCCCACCCCCATGAGGAGTTCGATGACCCCCGAGGAGATCAAGGCCTACTGCGAACAGAACGGCGTCCGCTTCGTCGACATCAAGTTCGTCGACCTGTTCGGCCAGTGGCAGCACATCACCCGCCCCATCCGCGAGCTCAACGACTGGACCGACTACAACCGCTCCCCGTGGCGCAACGGCTACGGCTTCGACGGCTCCTCCATCCGCGGCTTTCAGAAAATCGAGGAGTCCGACATGCTCCTCATCCCCGACCCGGAAACTGCCTTCCTCGACCCCTTCATCCAAGTGCCCACCCTCTCCGTCATCGCCAACGTCGAGGACCCGGTCACCCGCCAGCCCTACAGCCGCGACGCTCGCTACATCGCCCGCAAGGCCGAGCAGTACCTGCGCGAGGTCGGCGTCGGCGACACCGTCTACATCGGCCCCGAGCTCGAATTCTTCGTCTTCGATGAGGTGCGCTTCTCCAATGAGATGAACACCGCCTCCTACGTCGTCGACTCCGACGAGGGCATCTGGAACAGCGCCGCCGAGGCCACCCTCCGCGGCGACCTCAACCAGGGCTACCGGCCCCGCGTCAAGGGCGGTTACTTCCCCGTCGCTCCCCACGACACACTCACCGACATCCGCAACGAGATGGTCGAAGTGATGGAGGAGTGCGGCATCCAGGTCGAACTCCATCACCACGAAGTGGCCACCGCCGGCCAGGGCGAAATCGACATGCGGTTCGATACCCTCACCCGCATGGGCGATAAGGCCCTCCTCTACAAATACATCGTGAAGAACGTCGCCAGGCGGAACGGCAAGGTCGCCACCTTCATGCCCAAGCCGCTCTACGGCGATAACGGCTCCGGCATGCACACCCACCTCTCCATCTGGAAGAACGGCGTCAACCTCTTCGCCGGGGAGGAGTACGCCGGCATCTCCAAGCTCTGCAAGCACTACATTGCCGGCCTCATCCGCCACGGCCGCGCCCTCATGGCCATCGCCGCCCCCACCACCAACAGTTACAAGCGGCTCGTCCCCGGCTACGAAGCCCCCGTCAACCTCGTCTACTCCGCCCGCAACCGCTCCGCGGCCTGCCGCATCCCGCTCGTCAGCCCCGACCCGCGCCAGAAGCGCGTCGAGTTCCGCCCGCCGGACCCGGCAGGCAACCCCTACCTCACCTTCGCCGCCATCCTCATGGCCGGCCTCGATGGCATCCTCAACGAGTGGGATCCCGGCGCGCCGCTCGATAAGGTCAACCTCTTCGACCTCAGCCCCACCGAGCTCGCCAGCATCCCCACCGTCGCCCAGTCCCTCGATGGCTCCCTCCGCGCCCTCGAAGAAGACCACGAGTTCCTCCTCAAGGGCGGCGTCTTCACCGAAGACGTCCTCGAGACCTGGATCGCCTACAAGTACGAAAACGAGGTCGATCCCATCCGCATGCGGCCGCACCCCTACGAGTTCGAACTCTACTTCGACGCCTAGGCCTCACCCGCACGACACGCAACGGCGGCCTCCCCACCCCGGGGAGGCCGCCGCTGCCTTCCTGGTTCCAGGTTCGCCGCCGGGGGCCGGGCCCTACCCGGCCGCCACCGCCGCCAGCAACGACTCCGCCGCGCGCCGCTCCTCCCCGTACGGGTCCAGCTCCAGCCCGCTCTCGCGGTCGAACACCATCGTCGCCCGCCGCCCGGCATCGAACGGCTCCCAGGTACCAATCCCGGCGTGCGAAGGGTCGCCCGTCCGCGCGAACGCGATCCACGCGTCCATCATGTTCGCCGAAAGGCGCTCCACCTCCGGCCCCGTCCCGGCGAAGCGGTCCTGGCCGGGCGCACCCAGCGTGCCGAAGACAAACGGCATCTCCAGCGCGTGGCACGCCCCGAGCGCCCCCCGGCGCGCCGGCGAGGCGTAGGTGAACAGGTACACGAACGTCCGCTCCTGGTGCGCCCGCTGGGCCAGCGCCAGCGCCACGGCCCCCGCCCGGAACCGCCCCTCCGATGCGATCGAGTCCAAGATGTCCAGGTTATCCGCAGGCAGCCCCCGCCGCTGACGGCTCTCCCGGAACACCCCGATCGCCGCGCGCACGGCCTCGGCCCCGGCCCCGGGGAACATCCCGGCCACGGCCGCCTCCAGACCGGCGTCGCTCAGCGGCTCCCGCTGCTGCATCGCCGTGAACAGCTTCACCTCATCCCGGTTGGTGCCGATAAGCAGCGGGATGCGCGCCGCTCTCCCCCCGCGGACCGCCGCCAGTGGCTGCTCCGGCAGCGACTCCCCGTCGATCATCGGCCCGAACGGGAGCTGGCCAAATGCGGCCCCGGCGGCCACCTTCGCCTGCGCTTCCAGCAGCGCATCGGCGTCGAGCGTCAGCAGCCCCTCCGGACCGGGCAGCCCGGCCGTCGCCACCACCCGGTCCACCGTCGCGCCGGCCGCCTCCGCATCCATCGCTCGTCCGGTGCCGCTCTGCAGGATCGCCTTGTGGAAGAGGCGGCGGGCGCCCGGCATCGCCAGCAGCGTCCCCACAGCGGCAGCGCCCGCCGATTCGCCGAAGATGGTCACGTTCCCCGGGTCGCCGCCGAACTGCGCGATGTTCTCGTGCACCCAGTGCAGCGCCGCGATTGCATCGAGCAGGCCGCAGTTAGCCGCCAGTCCACGGCCCGGCAGGCGCGTGCCCGGGTGCGCGAATCCCCACGCTCCCAGCCGGTAGTTAATGGTCACCACCACCACGTCGCCGCGCCGCGCGAGCGGCCCCCCGTCGTACAGCGCCTCCGACCCGCTCCCGTGCGTGAAGCCGCCGCCGTGGATCCAGAACAGCACCGGCCGCCGCTCGCCATCGCAGCGCGGCATGAAGATGTTCAGGTACAGGCAATCCTCGGCCTGGGGCCCGCTCGCCGCGAAGCCAGGAATCGGGTGGCCCGTCTGCCGCGCGGCGGGCCCCGGCGTTCGCGCCGGGCGGGTCCCCGCCCAGGCTGCCGGGGGCCGCGGCGCCCGCCATCGCAGCGGGCCCAGCGGCGGCGCAGCGTACGGCACCCCGAGAAATGCGACGTGCCCCTCCCGCGTCTCGCCCTCCAGCCGCCCGAAACTGGTCTCGACGATTGGCACGGTCGCTCCCTCCTGTTCGCAGTTGCCGGGCATTCTAGCCGCGGCTGGCGGCGCTGAAGTTGTGGCCGCAAGAATTCGACAAACTTTCGCGAAAACCTTTACCTTCGTGAAAAACCAGCGGGGGCGAGCACGGTTCCCCGCCCTCGCCCCCGCCCCAGGTGCGCCGCCGCGCCGCCCGCCTAGGCGCGCGTCCCCTTCCAGGTGCCCGAGCCGAACGCCCCGAACTGCACCGTCCCGCTGATGCTGTCGCCGTCCACCGTCCCGGCGAACGTCAGCTCCATCGGGCCCATCGCCCCGGTGAAGCTCGTCTTGAAATTCACATTGTTCCCATCCACCGTCCCGCCGCTGAACTCCTGCGAGCCCCGCTCGCTGCCGAACGAACCGCTCAGGGCGTTCCCATCCGTCTTCAGGGTCAGCTGCGCCGGGCGCTCCCCCATCGGGGTCGAAAGCGTGATGTTCCAGGTGCCGTCGACGGCCATCGTGTTGGTACTCCTTGCCTGTCTGGTTGGAATGAGTCGAACCGAGCGGCGTTCGAACGCGAAAGCCGCTGCAGCCACGCGCAACCTAGCCGCTCCGCCGCCCGCCCGTCAACCGGTCACCAGCACGATCTTTCCAAAATTCGCGTTCGTGCCCATGTACGCGTGAGCCTCCGCGGCGTCCCGCAGCGCATACACCCGGTCGATGACCACCTGGATGCGCCCGCTCGCGATGTGCGGCAGCACGCTCTTTTCGAACGCCCGCGTCGCCAGCGCCTTCTCCTCCAGCGGCCGCGCCCGCAGCGTCGTCCCTCGCACCTGCAGCCGCTTCTGCAGCAGCAACCCGAGGTTCGCGGTCGCGCTCGTCCCGCCCATCAACCCCACGATCACCATCCGCCCCTTCGGCGCGAGCACCCGCAGGTTCCGCTCCCAGTACTCCGCGCCGATCACGTCCAGGATGACATCGACGCCTGCGCCACCGGTCGCCTGCAGCACCGCCTCGGCGTAATCCTGCTCCCGGTAGTTGATGCCGAGGTCGAGCCCCAGCTCGGCCGCCCGCGACAGCTTCTCCGCGCTCCCGGCCGTCCCCGCCACGAACGAGGCCCCCATCATCTTCGCGATCTGCACCGCCGCCACCCCCACGCCGCTCCCCGCCGCGTGGATGAGCACCCGCTCGCCCGCGACCAGGCCGCATTGCAGGAGCGCGTCATGCGCCGTGATGTACACCTCGGGCGTCGCGCCGGCCTCCTCCCACGAGAGCCGCTCGGGCACCTTCATCGCCAGCCGGAAGTGGGTGGCCACCAGCTCGGCGTACCCGCCGCCGGCCAGCAGCCCCATCACCCGGTCGCCCGGCGCGAATCCCTCCACCCGCTCGCCCACGGCCAGCACCTCGCCCGCGTACTCCAGCCCCGGGATCTCGTGTGCCGGCTTCGGCCCCGGCTGCGGGTAGCCGCCCATCCGCTGCAGCAGGTCGGCCCGGTTCAGCGCCGTTGCCCGCACCCGCACCAGCAGGTCTTCCGGGCCTGCCACCGGGTCCGGCACCTCGCGGTACTCCAGCACCTCCGGCCCGCCCGGCCGCGTAATCACAATCGCCTTCATCGTTGCTCCTCGCGAGCCACGTTCTTGCCCGCCATCCTACGCCCGACCCCGGTTCACGTTCCCGCCGCCGAACCCAGCCAGGCCCCTGCTGCCCGCAGCCGCGCCTGCAGCGCGCCGACCTCCACCTCCCGCAGCGCCTGGCCCCGCTCCAGCGCCAGCGCCGCGCCGATGCCCGCCGCCTCGCCCGTCGCGAAGCACGCCGGGATCTCCTTCGTGGCGTGGTGCACCCGGTGGTCCACCGAGATGCACCGCCCCGCCCCCGCCAGGTTCGCCGTGCCCTGCGCCACCAGCGACCGCCACGGGATCTCGTACACCGCGCCGTACTTTGTCCAGTGCCCCGTCACCGCCACCACATCCGGCATGGGTGCGTCCATCTCCTCCCGCGCGAGCTGGTGCACCCCCAGCAGCCGCCGCGACTCCGTGATCCCCAGCGTCGTCGCGAACCCGGCCAGGTAGGCCTGCGCGAACCCCGGCGCCCGGGCCCGCAGTCGATCCAGCTCGGCCCGCGCCAGCCGCCGGCACTCCACCTCCGCGTACGTCAGCTCATCCGGGTTCGTCGCATCGATCGCCCGCCCGATCCGCTCCGCGGCGCCCCACGGGTGCAGGTACCCGCCCGGGTGGATGGTGCGGTAGTACCCCGGCCGCTGGTCCGATGCCTCCGCCGCCAGCTCGTCCACATTGGCCGTCCGGAACCACAGCCACGGGTGCACCAGCTCCTTCTCCACCGGTTCGCCCGCCAGTACGGCGATGTCCGCATCACCCGTCGCGTCGACCACCACCCCGCAGGCCACCGCCTCCCTTCCCGCCTTCGATTCGAACACCACGTGCGTCACCCGGTCGCCCACCTTGCGCACGGCCACGGCCCAGCGGTGGAAGCGCAGGTCCACCCCTGCCTCGATCACCAGCCGGTCCGCCTCCACGCGGAACTCCTCCGGGTCGTACGCCACCGAGTAGCGCACCACGTGCGGCCCGCTCCCCCATACCAGGCCCAGCCGCCGGTACTTCTCGATCAGCGCGGGCTCCGGCGATCCCCACGCCTCCCGCGGCGGGTGCAGGCACGTCCCGCGCGCCGCCAGCCGGTCGACCATCTCCTGGCAGAGGCCTGCCACCACCTGGCGGCCGCGCCCGTCGTCGAGCGTCAGCAGCAGGATGATCAACCCGCCGGTCGCGAGCCCCCCGAGCGACCCGTACCGCTCCACCAGCATCGTCCTCGCACCCTGGCGTGCGGCAGCCACCGCGGCGGCGATGCCGGCCGCACCGCCGCCCACCACCAGCACATCGGTCTCCGCAATCACCGGCACCCGGCGCTCGGGCTCCGTGATGAACGCTTCCCCACCCACGCCCCGCATTCTGCCGCGGCGCGGCACGGCTGTCGCGTCCGAGGCGCTACACTCCCGCGCACCAGTTCCTGCGAGGTGCGCCGATGGCCGATCCCCACCCCCTTCCCACCGCCGAGGAGGTTGCCACCTACTTCGAACGCTGCTCCAACTGGGGCCGCTGGGGCCCCGATGACTCCGCCGGCACCATCAACCTCGTCACCGCCGAAAAGCGCCGCCAGGCAGCCGCGCTCGTCCGCAGCGGCCGCACCGTCTCGCTCGCCCACCCGCTCAACACCGTGGGCGGCCCCGGCAACTGGAACCCCGCCCAGCACTGGCTCCGCATCGGCGCCGATTTCTCGGTCGACTACCTCGGCATCCTCTTCCATGGCTACGCCACTACCCACATCGATGCCCTCTGCCACATCTTCTGGCAGGGGCAGATGTACAACGGCCGCCCCGCCAGCGAGGTCACCTCCCTCGGCGCCCGCGCCGGCGCCGTCGATGCCTGGAAGGAGGGCATCGTCACCCGCGGTGTGCTCATCGACATCCCTCGCTTCCGCGGCGTCGACTACGTCACCCTCGACGCCCCCATCCGCGGCTGGGAGCTCGAAGCAGCTGCCGAGGCCCAGGGCACGCCGCTCCAGCCCGGCGATGCGGTCCTCGTCTACGGGGGGCGCACCGCCTTCTACGCCGCCAACCCCGAGCGCACCCCGGGCATCCAGCCCACGCCCGGCCTGCACGCCGACACCATGCCCGTGCTGAAGGCGCACGATGTCGCCCTCCTGGGCTGGGACATGATGGACGCCCGGCCCAGCGGCTACGACATCTTCGACGTGCCCCCGCGCGCCGGCGGGCCGGTCCACGTGCTCGCCATCGTCTTCGCCGGCATGCCCCTGCTCGATAACGCCAACCTCGATCCGCTGGCAGCGGCCTGCCGCGAAGAAGGCCGCTGGGAGTTCATGCTCACCATCGCCCCGCTCAACGTCCGCGGCGGCACCGGCTCCCCGGTGAACCCCCTCGCCATCTTCTAGGGAGCGCCCGCTGCGGTCCCCTTGCCGCCTCCGCTACCATCGCTCCCATGAGACCCCGGACGCTCGCAGCCGGCGCGGCGGTGGCCGGCACCCTCTTCCTCGCCCCCGGCCTCCTCCTCGCCCGCATGCTTCATCGCGCCGGCTTCGATCCCGCCAACGACCGTCTCCCCGAACCGTTCAGCGTGCGGGTCACCGCCATCGCGCCCGGGCGCGTTACCCTCCGCCGCGGCCCGGCCGGCGCCCCCGGAGCCCACCTCGAACCCGGGCGCTACCTCCTCGAAGCTGCCCGCGGCCGCGCCCACCTCGGCCCCGTCCTCGAATCGAACGAAGTCCTCGCCATTCGCGAGTTCGAACCCCTCGATGGCGACATCCGACCCGGCGATTACGCCCGGCTCGACCCCTTCGCCTTCCCAGGCGACCCGCTCCAGGCGCACGGCATCCCCTTTGAGGAGGTCACGTTCACCTCGCCCCTCGGCGCCTTCCCCGCCTGGTACGTCCCCGGCCAGCGTGACACCTGGGCGGTCATGGTCCACGGCAAAGGGGCCGACCGCCGCGAGACGCTCCGGCTCCTCCCCCACCTCGTCGCCGCCGGGCTGCCGGCACTCGCCATCACCTATCGCAACGATCCCGGCTGCCCCGCCGCCCCCGGCGGTCGCTACGCCTACGGCCAGGGCGAATGGGAAGAGCTCGAGGGTGCCGCTCGCTGGGCCATCGACCGCGGCGCCCGCCGTCTCCTGCTCGTCGGCTACTCCATGGGCGGTGCCATCGCCCTCGCATTCATGGAGCACGCCGACCTCGCCAGCCGGGTCGCCGGCTTCATCCTCGATGCCCCCATGCTCGACCTGCGCAGCACCGTCGCCCACGCGGCCCGCCAGCGCCATATCCCGCGCCCCTACCTCGCCGTCAGCAACCGCATCGCTGCCCGCCGCTACGGGTTCAACTGGGACGCATTCGATTACCGCCGCACGGCCATCGACCTCCGGGTGCCCATCCTCCTCTTCCACGGCGACGCCGACCCCCTCGTCCCGGTCGAAACCAGCGACGTCCTCGCCGCTGGCAATCCCGCCCACGTGCGCTACGTCCGCACCCCCGGCGCCGGCCACGTCCGCTCCTGGAACGTCGACCCCGACGGGTACGCCGAGGCCGTTCGCGAATTCCTCGCCGAACTCGAACCCTAGTGCGCGATCTCTTCCCCGCGCAGCGTCTCCCGCGAAAAGGTCGAATACAGCAGCCAGAGTGATGGGACCAGGATGAGCGACCCGATCGGCAGCGCCACCAGGAACGACACCACCGTCACCCGCTCGGCCGCCGCCGCCGAGTAGGTGAGCGACTCAGCCAGCAGGTACGGGTGTTGCGCCAGTCCCCATGCGCTCACCACGCCGCCCACCGTCGCGGCAGCCAGCGGCGGCGCCAGCCGGTACCGCCGGCGCCAGAGGGCCCACAGCCCTGCCAGGCCGAGCGCTGCCGTCGCCCCCATCGCGCCAAGCACCCGCCCGTCATCCAGGTGGGCTGCGAATGCCTCCGCATCCCACGCCGCCACGGGGATCGCGACCGTCGTCGCGGCACCCAGGGCCAACGACGCGGCAATCGCCCGCCGGCGAAAATCCTCCCGCAGCTCGCCCTCCGTCCGCGCCACCATGAACGCTGCGGCAACGAACGCGCACGAAAGCAGCCCGATAAGCCCGCACATCAGCGCGAACGGCCGCAGCCACCCCTCGAACGCCCCCGAGAGCACCCGCGTGCCCTCCACCTCGATGTGTCCGCCGGTCACCGCGCCGATCACGAGCCCGAAGGTAAAGGGCGTCGCGACGCTCGCCCACGAGAACCACCGCAACGCCTGTCGCGCCAGCCGGCTCTCCCGCTGCCCGTAATGCCGGAACGCGAACGCCGCGCCACGCGCCACAATGCCGAGCAGGGCGATGAAGAGCGGCACGTAGAGCGCCTCGAAGATCACCGCGTACGCCGCCGGGAATACCACGAAGAGCGTCACCACCAGCAGGATGAGCCACACGTGGTTGGTCTCCCACACCGGCCCGATCGCCTTCTCCAGGGCAAGGCGCTGCGCATCCTTCCGCGGCCCCCACGACAGCAGCGACCAGATCCCCCCGCCGAAATCGGCACCGCCGAACACCGCGTACATCACCACCGCCGCGAGCGCCACGCCCGCCGCGGCCAGCTCAGGCGACACCCTCGGCCTCCTTCCCGGCTGCACCCGGCAGCCGCTCCGGCCGCCGCGGCCCGTGCGGCCACTTCACCAGGGCCACCACCAGCGCGATCGAAATCACCACATACAGCAGCGTGAAAAGGATGAAGAAGCCGAGGATGCCCTCCCGCTCGGTCACCGCCTCTGACGTCCGCAGGTAGCCGTACACCACCCACGGCTGGCGGCCAAACTCCGTGACGAACCACCCCGCCTGCAGGGCCGCAAACGAGAGGAACCCGCTCGCTATCAGCGCCCACGAAAGCGCCCGTCCCGGCAGCCACCCGGCCTGCTGCCGGCGCCGCCACCACGCCACCCAGTACCAGGCTGCAATGCCCAGCAGCGCGAACCCCGCCCCCACCATCACCTGGAAGGAGAGGTGCGTCAGCAACTCGTTCGGCCGGTCCTCCTCCGGGACGTCGTTCAGGCCCAGCACCTCGGCATTGAAGTCGCGGTAGCCGAGCCAGCTCAGCAGCTTCGGAATCTCAATCGCGAACCGGGTCTCCCCATCCACGGGTATCCCACCGATGCGCAGCGGTGCCCCGCGTTCCGTCTCGTACTGCCCCTCCATCGCCGCGAACTTCACCGGCTGCAGCTCAGCCACCCGCCGCGCTGCGAAGTCGCCGGCCACGATCTGCAGGGGAATGGTCACCGCGGCCACGATCATTCCGAGCTGCAGCCCCAGCTTCGCGTTCACTGCCGGCTTCCTCCGCCACAGCAGCCACGCGTACACCGCCGCCACCGAGAACCCTGTCACCACGTACGAAGCCAGCGTGCCGTGGATCGCCTCGTGCAGCCACGCCGCGTTGAACATCGCATCCCACGGGTCCACATCCACCACCTGCCCGTCAACGACCCGGAACCCCTCCGGCGTATTCATCCACGCATTCGCCGAAATGACGAACACCGCCGACATCGCCGAGCTGATCACAATCGGGATCGTCACCAGCCAGTGCGCCAGCGGCGACAGCCGATTCCACCCGTAGATGTAAATGGCCAGGAAGATCGCCTCGGTGAAGAAGGCAAACCCCTCCAGCGAAAACGGCATCCCGATGATCCCGCCCGCGTACTCCATGAATCGCGGCCAGAGCAGCCCCAGCTCGAACGAGAGCACCGTCCCGGAGACAGCCCCCACGGCGAACAGCAGCCCCACCACCGGCGTCCACGCCCGCGCGAGCTGCCGGTATCGCTTATCGCCCGTCTTGAGCGCCCACCCCTCCGCCAAAAAGAGCAGGAGCGGCAGGCCGATGCCGAGCGGCGTGAAAAACGTGTGGAAGACGAGCGACAGCCCCATCAGGGCCCGCGCCGAAAGCAGCGTGTCGAACTCCACGCGCTCCCCCTCCGCGCCAAACCGGGCGCCACGCCCAGTATGCCGAACCGCGATGGGCGCCGCGCCAAATTTCCCCCGCAGTTGCCATAAACCCTGCCAATGCCCCCTTTCTCTCCCGCTAACCACCGCCCGTGCCACCATGCCATGGTGAGCGCGCGCGCCCTCGTCCTCCCCTTCGTCGCCTGGGTCATCGCCGTTGCCTGTGACGGCACCGCTGCCCCCGGACCGACGCCCCCGCCGGCAACGCCAACACCCGCCGCGACGGGCTCTCCCGGCGCCACCCCCACAGCGCCGCTCCCCCAGCTCCCGGCCATCGCCCTCGAACGGGTCGCCGACGGCTTCGAACGCCCAACCTTCGTTACCGGCGCCGGCGATGGCAGCGGCCGCCTCTTCGTCCTCGAAAAGCGCGGCACCATCCGCATCGTCCGCAACGGCACCGTCGCGTCCCAGCCGTTCCTCGATATCCGCACCCTCGTCCGTTCCAGCGGCAACGAGCAGGGGCTCCTCGGCCTCGCCTTCCACCCGCGCTACAGCGAAAACGGCCGCTTCTTCGTTTTCTACACCGCGTCTGACGCCGCCAATACCGTCGCCGAATTCCGCGTCGACCCCGCCAACCCCGACCGCGCCGAGCCTGCACCCGTCCGCACCCTGCTCTCCCTGCCCGACCCCTACGCCAATCACAACGGCGGCATGCTCGCCTTCGGCCCCGATGGCTACCTCTACATCGCCCTCGGCGATGGCGGCGGCGCCGGCGACCCCCTCCGCGCCGGCCAGGACCTCGCCAACCCCTTCGGCGCCATCCTTCGCATTGATGTCGACGCGCCCCCGGCCGCCGGCCTCGCCTATGCCATCCCGCCGGGCAACCCCTTCGCCGACCGGCCCGGCGCGCGCCCCGAGATCTGGGCCTACGGCCTCCGCAACCCCTGGCGCTTCAGCTTCGACCGCGCCACCGGCGACCTCTGGATCGCCGACGTCGGCCAGAACGCCATCGAGGAGGTCAACCTCGAGCCCGCTGGCTTCCCCGGCGGCGCGAACTACGGCTGGAGCACCATGGAGGGCACCCGCTGCTATCGACCCGCCGCCGGCTGCGATACCGCCGGCCTGGTCCGCCCCGTCTTCGAATACACCCACGACGATGGATGCTCCATCACCGGCGGCTACGTCTACCGCGGGCAGGCCTTCCCGGCGCTCCGCGGCGCCTACCTCCTCGCCGATTACTGCACCGGCGCCGCCTGGGCACTCCGGCGCCAGGGCGATGCCCTCCAGGCCGACCGACTCGCGCCCTTCCCCGGCGGCATCTCCTCCTTCGGCGAGGACGACGCCGGCGAGCTCTACGTCGTGCGCGACCAGGCCGGCACCCTCGAGCGCATCGTCGCGCGCTGATCCCGCTGCACGCCCGCCGCCCGGCGGAGTACGCTATTTCGCGACCCCTACCCACTGGAGTGTTCGCGATGAAGCTCGGCCTCTACCTCGGCTACTCCGGCGCCCGCATGGACCTGCCGGTCCAGTCCGTCCTCGAAGCGGAGCGCCTCGGCTGGGATTCCGTCTGGACCGCCGAAGCCTACGGCTCCGATGCCGTCACCCCGCTCGCCTACCTCGCCGCCCTCACCAGCCGGATCAAGCTCGGCACCGCCATCATGCAGATCCCGGCGCGCACCCCCGCCATGACGGCCATGACCAGCATGACCCTCGACGCCCTCAGCGGCGGCCGCATGCTCGTCGGCCTCGGCCTCAGCGGTCCGCAGGTCGTCGAGGGCTGGCACGGTGTCCCCTACGGCAACCCGGCCGCCCGCCTGCGCGAATACGTCGCCATCCTCCGCAAGATCTGGGCGCGCGAGGAGCCCGTCGAATTCCATGGCAAGGAGTACACCCTCCCCTACACCGGCCCCGGCGCCACCGGCCTCGGCAAGCCGCTCAAGAGCATTCTCCACGGGCGCAACATGCCCATCTACCTCGCCACCCTCGGCCCCAACAACATCCGCCTCACCGCCGAGATCGCCGACGGCTGGATCCCGGCCTTCTTCTCCCCCTACCGCATGGACATCTTCCGCCCGGACCTCGAAGCCGGCTTCGCCCGCGCCGCCAACGGCAAATCGTGGAAGGACTTCGATATCGTCGCCACCTGCAGCGTCATCATCACCGATGACGTGAAGGCCGGCCTGCAGACCGCCAAGCCCGGCATCGCCCTCTATGTCGGCGGCATGGGCGCCCGCCAGAAGAACTTCTACAACGAACTGATGCACCGCTACGGTTACGGTGAGGCCGCGGCCCGCATCCAGGAGCTCTACCTCGCCGGGCGGAAGGCCGAGGCCGAAGCCGCCGTGCCCGATGAGCTCGCCGACGAAATGTCGCTCGTCGGCCCCGTCGAGCGCATCCGCGAGCGGTACCGCGCCTGGGAGGATGCCGGCGTCGGCACCCTCCTCGTCTCCAACCGCGATCCGCGCGTCCTCCAGCTCATGGCCGAGCTCACCGGCGCCCTCTCGGCGGCCAGCTAATCCGGGGTTCCCATGGCCGAGGAGTTCGTCGTCATCCTGCCGTCGCACCTCTCCATCGAAGCGCGCCGCCGCATCGCTGCCGAGCGCGCCTTCGAACAGGAGGTGCTGGCCCTCCTCAGCGAACTCCTCGGCTGTGCCGCCCCCTCCCTGCACGCCTCCATCGAAGAGCACCGCGCCGCCGGCACCTGGGACTGGCACATCATCCGTTCCTGGCGTGCCGGCGGTGCCACCATCACCGCCATCGCCCGCCCCATCGCCTCGGCCGGCGCCACCTGGGGCGAGGAGATTGAGTTCGAACTGCGCGATGCGCCGCCGCCCCTGCGCGTCCACGGCATCGCCAGCCTCGATGTCCGGGTCGGCGGTTCCGTGCGTGTCACCATCGGGGGCTGCCCGCCCGAGCGGCTCGCCCGCCTGCGGCCGACCTTCGGCCAGCAGGTTGCCCGCCTCCTCGCCGCCCTCGAGCGGGCGATGCCCTCACCCTAGCTCCTGCCTGCCGGCCCGTCCCGCCGGGCGAGGAACGCCGCCCACCCCTCGTCCCGTTTCCGCGCCCCCTTCCGGTAGCCTATCTGCGCCCCGATCAGCGTGCCGAAGAGCTGCGCCAGCACGTAACCGCCCAGCAGCAGCACCGCGAACGCCAGCGCCGGGTGGCCCAGGATGCCGGGCCCCCAGATCACCATCCAGAGGAACAGCGCCGAGGCCAGGATGAGCCCGAAGAACGCCCCGCTGTGCACCCAGCGCGCTTCCGTCTTCTGCTTCAGCAGGTAGAGCCGCAGCACCTCCTGCGGGATCTCCGTCACCGTCGGCCGCTCGTCCGTTCGCGTCCCGCAGAACGGGCACGCCACCTCCTCCGCCCGCAGGCGCGCGTAGCAGAAGCCGCAGAACCTCCCGGTCGCCGGCACCCTGCGCGCCAGCCGCTCCTCCATCTTCGGCTGCAGCCGGTCCAGGTACGGGTAGGGCGATTCGTACCCCGCCACGCCCCGGACCTCCCGCGCAGCGTGCCCCGGCCGGGCCTCGTCTCCTGCCACGCCACTAGCGAACCACCGCCAGCCCTCGCCCGCAACCCCGCCGCGGCCCGCAAGCCGCAGCCTCCGTATACTTCCCACCGTGACCACCCACCCCGCACTCCACGGCGAAGACGGCTACCTCACCATCCACGGCCTGCGCCACCACTACATCCGCTGGGGCAGCGTCCAGAACGAACCCCTTGTGCTCCTCCACGGCCTCATGAACAACGCCCGCTACTGGGAGCACATCGCCGAGCGCTTCATCGACCGCTGGTGCGTCTACGCCCCCGACCTCCGCGGCCATGGCGAAAGCGAACACGCCCCCGGCGGCTACCTCGTCTGGGCCTTCGCCATGGACCTCCGCGGCTTCGTCGAAGAGCTCGACCTCGAAGCCTTCGACCTCGTCGCCCACAGCATCGGCAGCCGCATCGCCATGAGCTACGCCCGCGACCACAGCCATCGCCTCAAGCACCTCGTCCTCGCCGATATGGGGCCCCAGATGGCCGACCAGGGTGCGCGCGGCATCCGCCGTTCCACCGGCGAAGCCCAGAAGGCCCCCGGCTTCGGCACCGAAGCCGAAGCCCTCGAACACTTCGCCCGCCTCTACCCCGGCCGCGACCGCGACTTCCTCCTTCGCCAGGTCTACGCCTCTCTCACCCTCGATGAGGCTACCGGCAACCTCGTCTTCCGGTTCGACCCCGCCATCCACCAGGCCACCGGGCGCGGCGCCATCGCCGAGATCCCCTACCTGTGGGAGAGCCTCGAGCACATCACCTGCCCCACCCTCGTCATCCGCGCCGAGAAGAGCAAGATCCTCTCCCGCGAAATCGCCGAAGAGATGGTGCGCCGCCTCCCCAACGGCCGGCTCGTCGAGATTCCCGATGCCGGCCACCAGGTGCCCCTCCACCAGCCCGAGGCCTTCAGCCTCGCCGTCCGCGAATTCCTCGAGAGCTGACGCGTCCGCTCAGAACCCGTTCGTCCCGTCCGTAAAGCGCAACGCATCGAGCAACACCCCGTGGGCCGCGATCTCCCAGTGCAGGTGCGCCCCGGTCGAAAGCCCCGTGTTCCCCACCGTGCCGATGATCTGCCCCGCCTCCACCCGGTCGCCCTCCGCCACCGCAATCTCGTGCAGGTGCGCGTAGCCCGAGTACAGCCCGCCACCGTGGTCGATGATCACCATGTTGCCGCGCACCCGCAGCTCCCGCGCCAGCACCACCACCCCCGCATTCGTCGCCGCCACCGGCGTGCCCACCTCCGCCCCGAAGTCCGTCCCCCCGTGGTGCCCGGCCGGCGGCCCGCCGTTGATCGACCGCTGCTCCCCGAAGCGGGCCGTCACCGCGCCCAGCACCGGGATCTGCCACGCCCCATCCCAGTACTTCTGCGGCGTCACCCGCACGTAGATCGAGCGCAGCAGCGCCAGCTCATCGGCCACCACCTGCGGGTCGAGCAGCGCTGCCGTCTGCTCATCCGTAAACTCCAGGTAGTCCACCGTCCACTCCGTCGGCAGCACCGTCACCGTCGCCTCGAGCGTGCCCCGCGTCCCGTTCGGCATCCGCACATCGGCCATCAGCCGGTGCGCCCCTGGCGGGTCGTCGGTATCCACCGGCACGAACGTGTACTGGCTGCGCGCCCCCGGCGTCAGCGGGTACTTCCGCCCCAGGAACTCCACCTGCCCGCCGATGATGTCGCCCGTCACCGAGACGAGCACCGCCCCCGCCTGGTACACCTCCACCGTCGAGAGCACCAGCTCGGGCGGCACCAGCGGCGTCGGCGAAACCCCGGGCGCCAGCGTCGCTGTCGGCGAGGGGCCCGCCGGCGTCACCATCCGCACGGTGATCTCGCCGTCGTCAGCCCCCGCCGAGCAGGCCGCCGCAGCCAGGGCCGCGACACCAGCCACCAACCCGAGCAGCCAGTTGCCCGTCCGGGGACGCATAGCGGTAGGTTCCCCTACCCGGCTGCGCCTCACAAGCCCGAAGCCCCTCGGCCCGCGGCCTCCGGGGTCAAAACTTCGAATAGTCCGGCTCGCGCTTCTCCAGGAACGCCTGCACACCTTCCCGGAACTCCGGGCTCGCAAGGCACGCCTTCTGCTGTGCCCACTCGAACGCCAGGTGGTCGGACAGCGTCACCCCATCGAGCGAGCGCCGGAGCGCCCGCCGCGTGTACGTCATCGCCGAGGGCGGCAGCGCCGCGTACTCCCGCGCCGCCGCCAGCGCTGTCTCCATGAGCTGATCGTGCGGCACCACCTTCGAGACGATCCCCAGCGCGAGCGCCTCCCGCGCATCCACCATCCGGCCCGAGAAAAACAGGTCGGCCGCCTTCTCCGGTCCGATGAGCCGGGGCAGGAAGTACGAAAGCCCGCAATCCGGCGCCAGCGCGCGCTTGATGAAAATGGTGGAGAACCGCGCCTCCTCGCTCGCGATGCGCAGGTCGAATGCCGCGCAGAGGCCGAACCCGCCGCCCACCGCCACGCCGTTCACCGCCGCGATGAGCGGCTTATCGCAGTGGTGCATCGCCAGCACCACCCGGCCCACCTCGCCGATGTCATCGACCGCCGCGAAGCGCCGCGAGCCCTCGCCGGCGCCACCCGCGCCCATCGCCTGCAGGTCCGCACCCGCGCACCACGCCCGCCCGGCGCCCGTCACCACGAACGCCTTCACCCGGTCGTCGCGGCGGCCCTCCTCCAGGGCCGCCAGGAAGTCGGCGAGCAGCGTCCCGCCCATCGAATTCATCCGCTCCGGCCGGTTGAAGGTCACCACCATCACCGCGCCGTCGCGTTCCACAAGGCAATCAGGCATCGCAGGGGCATCCTTTCATGAGGGGGTCAGGGAGTGCGGCCGGCGTCGCTGCCCGGCGCCAGGCCGCCGTTCCCCCGGATTCTGCGCGAAGCCGCCCGGCGGCGAAAGCCCGCACCCTCTAGCACTCTCCCCCGGCGAGTGCTAAGATGCCCTCGCTACCCACACATTCGCAGCAACCCATAGGAGGAAACGCACACCCCATGGCTGCCAAGACCGCTTCGAAGACGGAGACCAAGTCCAAGCTCATCCCGCTCGCCGACCGCGTCGTCATCGTCCCCCTCAAGCAGGAAGAGGTGACCGCCAGCGGCCTCGTCATCCCCGATACTGCCAAGGAGAAGCCGCAGCAGGGCGAAGTCGTCGCCGTCGGCCCCGGCCGCCTGGATGAGAATGGCAAGCGCGTCCCCATGGATATCGCCGTCGGCGACCGCATCCTCTACGCCAAGTACACCGGCACCGACGTCAAGATCGACGGCCAGGATTACATCGTCCTCAACGAGAAGGACATCCTCTGCAAGGTCGAGTACTAACCTCAACCATCACCGGGGGCGCGTCGCGCGGGCATATCACCCGCGGTCGGCGCGCCCCTCTTCGCGAACGGAGTACCACCCATGGTTGCCAAGCAGCTGCTCTTTGATGAGGCCGCCCGCCGCCGCCTCCGCGATGGCGTCGATGCCCTCGCCGATGCCGTCAAGGTGACGCTCGGCCCCCGCGGCCGCAACGTCGTCCTCGATAAGAAGTACGGCGCCCCCAACATCACCAAGGACGGCGTAACCGTCGCCCGCGAAATCGAGCTCGAAGACCCCTTCGAGAACATGGGCGCACAGCTTGCCAAGCAGGTCGCGACCAAGACCAACGACATCGCCGGCGATGGCACCACCACCGCCACCGTCCTCGCCCAGGCCCTCGTCCACGCCGGCATGAAGGTCGTCACCTCCGGCTACAACCCCATGTTCGTCAAGCGCGGCATCGAAGCCGGCCTCCGCGCCGTCGTCGATGACCTCCGCGCCCAGGCCAAGCCGGTCCTCACCAAGGAACAGATCGCCCACGTCGCCTCCATCTCCGCCAACGACAAGGAGATCGGTGAGCTCATCGCCGACGTCATGGAGAAGGTCGGCAAAGACGGCGTCATCACCGTCGAAGAATCCCGCGGCATCAAATTCGAAACCGAGTTCGTCGACGGCCTCCAGCTCGACCGCGGCTACGTCTCGCCCTACTTCGTCACCAACCCCGACCGCATGGAAGCGGTCATCGAAAACCCCTACATCATCATCACCGATAAGAAGATCTCCTCCATCCAGGAGCTCCTCCCGCTTCTGGAGAAGGTCCTCCAGGTCACCAAGGACATCGTCATCATCGCCGACGACGTCGAAGGCGAGGCGCTCGCCACCCTCGTCGTCAACAAGCTTCGCGGCACCCTGAACGTCCTCGCCGTCAAGGCGCCCAGCTTTGGCGACCGCCGCAAGGCCATCCTCGAAGATATCGCCATCCTCACCGGCGGCACCCTCATCACGGAGGACATCGGCCTCAAGCTCGAGAACGCCACCGTCGCCGACCTCGGCCGCGCCCGCCGCGTCGTCGCCAATAAGGACGACACCACCATCATCGAGGGCATGGCCAGCGACGAGAAAATCCAGGCCCGCATCAAGCAGATCAAGGCCCAGATCGAAGACGCCACCAGCGAATTCGACCGCGAGAAGCTCCAGGAGCGCCTCGCCAAGCTCGCCGGCGGTGTCGCCGTCATCAAGGTCGGCGCCGCCACCGAGGTCGAGCTGAAGGAGAAGAAGGCCCGCGTCGAAGACGCCCTCAGCGCCACCCGCGCCGCCGTCGATGAAGGCGTCGTCGTGGGCGGCGGCGTCGCCCTTATCCGCGCCCAGAAGGCGCTCGAGGCCCTCGAGAAGAAGACCACTAACGAGGATGAGAAGGTCGGCATCCGCCTCCTCGCCGAGGCCCTCGAAGCGCCCACCTTCACCATTGCCGAGAACGGCGGCCTCGAAGGTGCCGTCATCGTCCACCGCGTCAAGAAGCTCACCAACCCCAACGAGGGCTGGGACGCCGAGACCAACACCTGGGGCGACATGTACGAGCTCGGCATCGTCGACC